>ERZ651768.312-NODE-312-length-37036-cov-12.455992_pt1 | contig 37036 bp, 30 predicted proteins | sample MGYA00514754_ERZ651768 | MGnify/ENA metagenome assembly ERZ651768
TTGGTGTGTTGAATGAGCGTCCCACCGGCACCGTGGACGATGCATTTTGGTTTGCCCGTGGTCCCTGATGAATACATCACGAACAGCGGATGGTCGAACGGGAGATGTCGAAACTCCGGCATCGTTTCTGTGCGTTTTCGAATTTCACGAAATCCGTCGTCGCGCAATCCCAGTAGCGAACACCAGATCACGTGTTCAATCGACCCGATACTTTTCGCTACGTTATCTACGTTGCTGGTAATGTCGTAGGTTTTGCCGTTGTAGGTGTAGCCGTCGCATGCAACCAGTACTTTCGGCTCAATTTGACCAAATCTATCGAGTGCGCCCTCGATACCGAAATCGGGGGAACAAGATGACCACACGGCGCCGAGCGAAGCGGTCCCGAGCATCGCGATGACCGTTTCCATGACGTTGGGCATCCAGCCAGCGACGCGGTCCCCCGTTTCGACGCCGCGATCTTTGAGTTCAGCGGCAAACTTTGCAACCTCGATACGCAATTCGGTATAGGTCATTTCCGCGCGTTTGCCCTGCTCGGTGATGGCAACCAAAGCGACATGGGCATCGTCGTGGCGTAGGAGGTTTTCGGAAAAATTGAGGGAGGCTTGGGGAAACCAGCGACTACCAGGAAAAGTGTCGGGATCGATGATGACGTTGTCGCCGGGATCGCCGACGATGTCACAAAACGACCAGACAGACGACCAAAAAGACTCTTGCGAGTTAATCGACCATTCATGCAGCGCCGGAAAATCGTCGGGCGTAAAGCCGTGCTGTTCAGCGAACGCGGTCAGATTGCGATGATCGATTTGGTCTTGGTCAGGTTTCCAAAGGAGATTTGATGCCATCAAGTCGGTTCAATGTGTTACGACATATATGCCGACGAGGATACCTCGTTTCAATTTTGGCGGGTGGAATCGTCAGTATGATTCGAGCTGAAACGACCACCAGTGGGAGGGTCGGGGAGGTGGCAATGTCGCCGTGGATCGGCCGTGTCTTTTGTTGGCCCTGGCCCGCCAAGCTCGATCCAGTGTGGCGTCATCAAGTACGCGAACCATTTTGACTGGATAGACGGAGTCAAGAATTTTGATGCGGCCGTACGGTGTTTTCATCGCTACCGTGGACCAGCGTTTACCGTCGCACCGAGCGCAACTAACGAACAATTCTGACCGGTCCGCCATGCAGTTGAGATTGATCGAATGTGGGATGAAACCGGAAACCTCGAGTTGGCATAGACCGGCGTCATTCGCGAAACTCCAATCCGCCACGGTTTCGTCGACCACGTTTCCAAACACCCAGGCGCCTGGACTTCGCTCACACGGACACTGAGCCACCCAGACACCGACAGAAATTACGACCAGTCCAATGACGATACCGACGATTTTTGTCACACGGACTCCTTAGCGGATTTGCCACGAGTTCATGATGCGCACCATTGGAGGTGGGCGATCAGTCGGGTAATCCAAGGACTCGCTTGGCAATGATGTTGAGCTGCACCTCAGAGCTACCGCCTGCGATGGTCCCCGCTTTGCCAAAAAGCCACGACCGTGTGTCGTTGAGAGCATTATCGTCGAATACATCACCCTGCCATCCAATTCCCGCTGAGCCGCGCATGCCGATCAACGCTTCCATCCGTCGAGTATCGAGCTCGGTCGCATAGTACTTGAACATGGATGTTGCAAACGTGGGCGTTGAGCCCGAGATATTTTCCTCAATTGCTCGTCGTTGGGTGAGCGAAAAAGCTTGCCGGTCCATGTTGATCCTGGATACCGCCTCCCGTCCATTTGCATCGGCGATTCTTGATCCCGTCTTTCCATAAAACGACAGCGCGGATTCCGCCAGCGACGTGCCGCGACCGCCGCCTCCCAGGGATCCCATCCCCGAAATCATTGAGCGTTCGTGTTGTAAGAGACGTTTCGCCACGGTCCAACCACGGTTCTCTTCACCGATAAGATCTGTCTTCGGTACTTTGACGTCGTCAAAAAAACACTGACAGAAAGGTGAGTTTCCAGCAATGAGGACGATGGGCTTGACCGAAACGCCGGGATCGTCCATCGAGAACAAAACAAAGCTGATCCCATCGTGTTTCGGTACCTCGGTGTTTGTACGCACGAGGCAGAAGATCCAGTCGGCGAAGTTGGCACCCGACGTCCAGATTTTTGAACCATTGACCAAGTAATAGTCGCCTTGATCGACCGCACGGGTTTGGAGTGAGGCGAGATCCGAGCCGGCGTTGGGTTCTGAATATCCTTGACACCATCGAACCTTGCCGTTGGCGATGCTTCTTAAATGGCGAGACTTTTGGTCGTCAGTACCGTGTTCAAGCAGCGTCGGACCAATCATCGTCACACCCATACCGGATAGAGGTGTAGGCGCGCGGGCCATGGCCATTTCCTGTTGCAGCACTTTTGTTTCGGTTGAACTCAGTTCGGCACCGCCAAATTCCTTGGGCCAAGAGGGTACCGTCCACCCTTGTTCGTAACACGATTCAAACCAACGTAAGGTGTCCGGATTTTGGACCGTTTCCTTTGTGCCACCTGAGTATTCTGCGCCGCGGGCGACAAGACTTTCGGGCAGATTTTCCTGGAGCCAAGCCCTCGTGTCGTCGCGAAATTCTGTCAGTTCGCTCACCGAATTCCCTCCCAAGCAGTGCGTTCTTGTGATTCTGGGTCCGTTATTTGACCCGATTCGTCATCAAAAATCATGGTGTTACGAGCTTCGCTCGAATATGGGGCCCAGCCTGGATCGCCCTCGCAAATAAACTCGATCCAAGCGCGATGCATGCGGTCTGCTACGTGTTGTGGAGATGCGCCTGGTCCGATGAAATTATCGACGCCGGCCTGATCGAGGTTATCGAAGGCGAAGGGGATTTCGAGAGCGTGCGTGGCTTTCAGATTGCCACTGAACGCGCGCGACTCCCAATTGAACTGGTAGAGCCAGTTACGCTCCGTGTAAGGCCTTGCTTCCAACAGACGAATGGCCGGAATACGAAACATAAAGTCGGTGGAGATAGCGGTCATTAGATCGGTCGCGGAGTCGTTGGGCCGAGCGTCACGGTAGTGTTGCAGGAGGTGCTCATCGCCCAATTCGCGGGCTCGTCTCTCGAGTTGACGGTCGTCTATTCGATCTTCATAACCCCACAACGTGGTCTCGTGATGATTGGAGCCGGTCATCACGGCCACGTCGGACCCAACGCCGGCCCGAATCGCATCGAGAGGCGACTCGGGAAGCAGGGCGTTCCCGAAGACGGGGTAGAAGGCGGATACTGAGACACCCAGCGTCTCGCGGGTATCGGGAGTTTCGAGTTTTGCGATGGTTTGCCGTTGCGCTTCGAGAACTTGTTCAGCGGATGCAGCCATAAATTGTACTGGTCCATCCGCGTCGAGTTCGCGTAGAAAGGTCTCGGCCACCACTTTGCCCGCTTCGTCGGGGAGGGTATGGTGAGCTGCCCCACTTTGGGGTATGGCGTGTCGATAAAGACCGCTGGTCGCAGGCATACCAAGAAGGGTTGAGACGCTAAAGCCACCGGCGGATTCGCCGGCGATCGTCACTTTAGTTGGATCCCCACCGAACCGCGCGATGTTTTGTTGAACCCATTCAAGCGCTAACAACTGATCGAGTAGACCGTTAATACCGGAAAACTCGTACTCGGTTCCAAAGGTCGATAAATCCGTGAATCCGAGCGCTCCAAGACGGTAATTGATACCGACCACCACCATGTCACCATGGAGCGCAAATCGAGCCCCGTTGTACCAAGGAATACCGCCTTGTCCGGTGCGGTATGCGCCGCCATGTATCCAGACCAATACAGGGCGCTTGCTGGTTGTCGTGCCGGGCGTTGTGACGTTGAGGGTGAGGCAATTCTCGTCCCAGCGAACGCTCGGTGCATCGCTGAGACCGCTACCGGGAAGTTGCGGTGCGGCTGGCCCGATTTTCTTTGTAGTCAGAACTTCCGACCAAGGCTCGTGTGCTTGCGCCCGCCGAAACCGCCCCGATTCCGTTGGCGCTGCCGCGTAGGGGATGCCGGCGAAAAAAAATGTGCCGTCTTTCTCGCGACCTTCGATCGGACCGGTCGTTGTTTCTACAAGGGTCATCATATACGTGGCCTCCCGTCGCCCGATCGTACCGTAATTTAATAAGCCGTATGCAGGACGTGATTTGCAGAAGACGCGGAGCATTGCAATGCTTACAGCATATTGAGGAGGTGGCGTGATGAACGCGAACCTATTCGCACGGTTCAACATCGTATTTGCTGCGCATTCCGCTGAACCATGTATGCGGTTGCCCGATGGAACCGCGTGGACATTTGACGATTTGCAGCGCGCAACCGGTCGCATGACGGCCGCTCTGCGCGAGGAAGGCGTTGGTCCCGGTGATCGCGTGGTTGTGCAAGTGGCGAAAACACCAGATGCGATTGCACTTTATCTCGCCACGCTTCAAGTCGGAGGGGTGTACGTCCCTTTAAATACGGACTATACAGAGTCGGAGGTAGCGTATTTTCTCCGCGATGCAGAACCTTCGCTGTTCGTCGCGGGGAGCGATGCGGAGACCGGTGTGACGACGTTAACGTTGGATGAATACGGCGAAGGCTCACTTAAAGACCTTGCTTCGTCGGTGGATCCTGATTGTCGCGTCGCCGAGCGCCGCAGTGAGGATTTGGCGGCCATTCTCTACACGTCGGGAACCACGGGCCGTTCGAAAGGAGCGATGCTGACCCACGGCAACTTGACGAGCAACGCAGATACATTGATTGCCTATTGGGGATGGCGATCTGACGACGTCCTCCTGCACGCGCTGCCGATCTACCATGTGCACGGTCTTTTCGTGGCGTCGCACTGCGTATTGCTGACCGGTAGTTCAATGATTTTTCTGCCGCGATTTGACGTGGAAGCGCTTGTTCAACACTTGCCGTCGTCCACTGTTCTTATGGGCGTGCCGACCTTCTATACGCGTCTTCTCGGCTCAGCCCTTTTTACGCGAGAAGTGACTGCCGGTATCCGCTTATTCGTGTCGGGTTCAGCGCCCTTGACGGAGCAAACTTTTGAAGCGTTCGAACGGCGAACGGGGCATCGGATATTAGAACGCTACGGGATGAGTGAAACTGGGATGAATACGTCCAATCCCTTAGACGGTGAACGTGCCGCTGGGACCGTTGGGTTCCCGCTTCCTGGGATTGAAGCGCGTATCACAAATGAAGCAGGTGGGTCGTTACCACCAGGTGAAATTGGCGGCATCGAAGTCCGGGGGCCGAACGTATTCGCCGGGTATTGGCGCATGCCAGAGAAAACGCGAGATGAATTTCGAGACGACGGCTATTTTAAGACAGGTGATATGGGAGTCGTCGATGCCGAAGGTCGATATACCATCGTCGGTCGTGAGAAAGATTTAGTGATCAGCGGCGGTCTGAACGTCTATCCAAAAGAGATTGAGTTGTTGATCGACGCGATTCCTGGTGTGATTGAGTCGGCAGTGATCGGCGTGCCGCATCCAGATTTTGGCGAGGCCGTGATCGCCGTTATTGCTAGCGACATCGACATTGAGCTTGATGAGGTAACCGCTTTCTTGACCGACAAACTTGCACGTTTCAAGCAACCAAAACGTTTGCTTAGGGTGGACGAGCTTCCGCGTAACGCGATGGGGAAGGTGCAGAAGAATACTTTGCGCGATTTATGCGCGGATCGGTTTTCCTGGGATACACAAAATAGTGAAGACGCGGTCTAGTTGGAAATGCACGTCACTTTCATTAGTCCATAAATGAGGTAATCCATGGTTAGGTCGATGGTCGTTGCGTGCTTTTTGCTTGTCTATCAAAGTCTTGGCGGGTATCAGCTAACGTACAGTGCGCCGGAAGAGCAGGACCTGTCTTCTCAAGGCATGGCGAAGATCAGTGAGTGGTCGGCCAAGTACGTTGAAGAAGGCAAGCTGGCGGGCATGGTGACGCTGGTCGCACGTCGTGGTGATATTGTGCACTTTGAGGCGGTCGGTCAACGGGGATCAGGGGATCCGCGGCCGTTGACCCGGGATGCACTGTTTCGAATTTACTCCATGACGAAGCCGGTCACTTCGGTAGCGATCATGATGCTCATTGAAGATGGCGAGCTGGGTTTGGATGACCCTGTGGTGAAGTACTTGCCAGAACTGGCCTCGTTAACGGTACTAACGGAAGGGGAACGGCTACCGCTTGTCAATCCAATTACTGTTCGTCATCTGCTCACGCATACGGCGGGCTTTTCGTACGGCTGGAATCCGCGCGATCCCGTTGACGCGTTGTATGCGAGTGTGAATCCGGAACGCGCGGCGGACTCCAACGATTTCTTACAGCGTCTATCGACGTTGCCGTTAAAATTTGAGCCGGGTAAGCAATGGCATTATGGCGTGGCCGTCGACGTGCTCGGAGTTTTGGTCGAACGAATTAGCGGGAAGCCTTTTAACAGGTTTTTGCACGAGCGGTTGTTCGAGCCGTTGGGAATGGTTGATACGTTCTTTAACGTCCCAGCCACCAAGTTGGATAGGTTCTTGCCCAATCATGTGTGGGACTGGCGTAATCGAAAGCTGACGATGTTTACCAATGCCAACGATGCTGAGTTCAAGCGGGTAAATTTTTTTTCTGGCGGCGGGGGTCTGGTATCCACGACGGCGGACTATTTTCGGTTTGCCGAGATGCTGCGCCGTGGCGGTGATCTCGAAGGTACTCGTATTCTTGAAGCGGAGACGGTTGCGCTTATGACGCGCGATCATCTGCCTGACATTGTCCCGCTCGTCAAAAATGGAGTTGGTCGGCGGGCTATCCTCCGCCGCGGACGAGGTTTTGGATTGGGATTCGACGTTGTTGTCGACACGGCGAATCGTCGTGGTGCGGCGTCCATTGGTGACTATAGCTGGTCGGGAATTGCGGGTACGTTCTTCTGGATCGATCCGGTCCTCGATGTTGTTGCGATCGGTATGATCCAAGTTCTTCGGTCGCCATTGCGCTTGAGTACAGAGATGAAGAATCTTGTCCACGGATCGTTGATGACCGATGAAAATTGATTTTTTTTGGGACATTGGCAGTACCAACACGTACTTTGCGTTGCACTTAATTCGGCCCATTGTGGCCAGGTATGGCGCCGAGCTCGTTATGCATCCATTTAATCTTGGGTATGTGTTCCGTCACCACAATTACGTCCTTGCGGAGGAGCCGCAGGCCAAGTTACAGAACAGAGGTCGTGACCTAAGACGTTGGGCTGAGAAATATCAGCTTGGATTTCGTATGCCTGAGACGTTTCCCATTAAGACGAGCCGAGCATTAAGGGGTGCATTGGTAGCGCGCGAGCTCGATGTAGAGGACGCGTATATCGATCGACTCTTTGCGCGCTATTGGGAGGAGAACGATGCGTCCATCAGCGAATACGAAGGCATTGCGAGTCTAGCGAGCGAAATCGAGACCGATCCGGATCTGTTTGTCGCGCGTTGTGAAGATGAGGATATTAAGCAGCAGTTGATCGATATCACCCAGAGTGCGCTGGAGCGTGGCGTTTTTGGTGCACCGTCGTTTTATATCGGCGGCGAGCTTTATTGGGGTAAAGATCGCATGGACTTCATTGAGGACGCGCTGCAAAAAGGTGCTTGATAAGCACTAACCGATAGTCGGTGTATTGCCGAAGTTGGGCATAACTTTGCGTGAGAAGAGATCCAGGGACTCGTGAATTTGCTCGGGTGTATGCAGGCCTGCCGGGATCAATAGAAACGCTTCATCGATAGGTACCGCGGCGCTGACCTGCTCGATCTGTTTGTTTAATGTGTCCGGAGAACCCACCAATAACCCAGGCATGCCCTGCCCAAATGATGTTGCCCAGTTGTCCCAAAACCACTGCATGTCTTCGAACAACGACCAGGCCTTGGCATCCGTTTCAGCGCAAATCATGATACCTCCCCAACATGCTTCTTGCCCCGGGGCGACGACATGCCCGTACGATCTCGCCTCTTCGCGCCACGCGCTCCAAAGTATTTCAAGAAATTCCGTATTTCCCGAGAGTACGATAGGTCGTCCTTTGTATTTGGCCCAGAATTTAGCTGTTCGAAGGCTTTGCGAGAATCCGCCGTAAAGGGGTATTTCGTCTTGGAGTGGCCTAGGCGCGATACCGATTTCGTGGACGCGCATGGCATCGTCAACCCCCGCACCGTACTTTCGATATACCGGGTGGTCGTGAGGATTCACAAAGCCCTCTGGTGGAAAGTTCCAGTACTTGCCATTATATGAAAAGGTATCATTTTTCAATGCTTTAACGACGATATCTACAAACTCTGTAAAGTATTCACGATTTCGCTCATCATCTTCCGTGTCTTTGGTCCACGGTCCCACGGCCGTGAGATCGGGTCTTACTTTAAAGTTCTCTACCCATCTCGCCTGATAGCCCCGAACGAGCCCCACGCCGAAGCGCCCATTGAGCATATGATCCATCGTGGCAATTTTCTCGGCGGTTGCTAAAGGATTATTTGTGGTAGAGACAAAACCGCAGGTCACAATTCTCATCGTCGAGGTGTGTTGTCCAAGCCACATGGCCATAAGTGCGGGGTCGTTGGAGGTTTCAAATCCCTCGATTTGGAGATGATGCTCTGGATGCCCGAAGGCAAAATAGCCTCGCTCTTCGCCGAACGCCGCGTAATCGCCGAGTTCCTGAATCATGCGCTGATAAAGCTCGGGTCGAAGGCCGGCCATGCCTTGTTCAAGCTCCGCTCTTCTTCCGACGGTGCAATAGACGAATAGCCCGAACTTCATCCAGCTTTCCTCCGATCCAAAGAGTACCACCGGTCTTGAGATTTTCCTCCGCTTTCGATCACTATAAGGGGTCTTAATTCGAACTTATCAAAATGGATGACGCGTGCCTGGATTATCGATTGACGGCCGAAGAGCGCCGCCAGTTCGACGAGCAGGGATTTCTTGTCGTTGCTGATGCACTGGATACCACGACGGTCCAAAAGTTGACCCACGCTGTGGACGGCGTAACCAATCGGTGGCGCCCTGTCTATGAACGTGAGCGTGCATTAAAACCACATCAGCCGTTGAATATTCTTGATTTCATCGGACAACACGACGACTTCCTTCCGCTCATCGACTTGCCGCAGACGTTCATGAAAGTCGTGGACATTCTTGGTTGGCACATTCAGCTGTATCACTCCCATATGATCGTGACGCCGCCGTTACCTGAAGGATACGAACCGCGTAACGCGCGGCTTGGGTGGCATCAGGATAGTGGCCGTTTGAATCTTGATATCGAGTCGTCTCCACGGCCCAGAATTTCGCTTAAAGTCGGATTTTTTCTCACCGACACACGCCAACCTGATCGAGGAAATTTTCACGTCGTGCCCGGAAGCCATCTCGCGAACGAATTGTCGATGCCCGACGATGATGCAATAGATCATCCCGAAGCGATTCCAGTGCTTGTGGGCCCGGGAGATGCCGTATTATTTGACCGTCGTTTATGGCATTCCGCTGGTCGTAATTTCTCAATGGCCACCCGAAAAGTGCTCTTCTACGGATACAGCTACCGTTGGTTGAAACCACGGGATGATATGACCGTCGCGCATTATATGGAGCGCTCGGACCCGGTCCGACAGCAATTGCTCGGGGCGAGTCCTAATGGGGGTTTTGGCTACACATCGCCCGCAGACGAAGACGTCCCGTTGAAGGTTTGGTTGCAAGAAAGGTTGGGCGAGAACGCGGTTGTCGTTTGATCTAAACCCTGGGAGACGAACTAGCAGATCTAGATTCTAAGCATGACTCCCGTAGGTTCAAGGCCCAGTAGCACTCGACCAGCATCCTCCATGTTTTGCGGTGCTACGGTAGCGTGTTGACGGATCACCCGTGCATCCCTTGCCAGTCGTTCCAATGGATGTCCTACCTGATTGGCGGTCGTTCCCGATGCAGTGGCGACGATGTCGACGACTTCGGCGATGGCAAGAGCGGCGTCGGAGCAAAGGACGTGGACTAAGGCGCGATCGCGTTCCGGAAGGGGATCGCCTGCAACTGCCAGCGACCAGTTTTTCTCGACCTGATCAAACACCGCGGCTCGGGCACCGCGTAATCTTGCTTCTGCTTTTGCCACCGCGAGTTGCGCAGAAGGCCGATCACGCAAGGAACGGCTATTAAACCGCGGTTTCTTCGATGTGGCGAGCTCAACGAACGCATCGATGGCGGCCCGAGCGATGCCCAGTCCAACCGCGACTTTGTTAAAGGCGAGCCGATTTCCGAGGGGTAAACGAAGTTGCGCTGATCGATCTCGAAGGCCACCCATGGGTTCGACGATACGATTGTTTTCGACGGTGACGTTGTCGATGCGTACGTCGTGCGAGCCGGAACCTCGTAGCCCAGACACATTCCATGTGTCGATGATTTCGTAATGACCTTCCTCGACCACGGCATAATGAAATCGGTCATCCACCGTTTCTCCGTTTTCATAAAGCTTCACGGTCGCGCCGAATACCTGGGCGTTGTGGATACCGCTAACGAACTGCCATTGTCCGGACACGTTCCATCCGCCGTCGCATCGTTCAGCGCGGCCTACGGCAGCGGTCGAGCTCGCCATAATGGTTAGAGGATCCGCAATAAGCTCGGGACAAGAGACCAACGCGGGTGCGACGAGGCCGAACGTTTCGATTCCAATCATAAGATTCCAGCCGGCGCTACCGTCCGCTTCGGACACGATTTCGATAACACGCATTTGGGTCAATGGGTCAGTATCCGCACCGTGGCAATCGAGCGGTGCTGCGATTCGGTACAACCCCAAACTGGCAAACGCCTCAGCAATGGGTCGAGGTAGGTAACGTTGTTGTTCTGCTAGGTCTGCATACTCGCGAACCAGCGACGTGACAGACTCTGCGCGCTCGATGTAATCGATTTGCGTCATGGATCCAAGTCTACTTGCCGAAAGGACGGCTCGCTTGGCGAGCCGTTGTGGTTACTAACGCCATAGTTTCTTGGATTCATTGCTTATCGTCCGCGGACAGCGTCGTGGACTTTCCCGAGTGTATCGATAATCTCGTCAATACTACGAGCACCCGCTTGGAAAATTGCGGTTGCATTGAGCGCTCCCCATTCGAAGCCCATGTTTTCAACTGCCTCCGCTCTCGCGACGACGCGATCGAGATTCTGGTAAAACTTTTTGCCTTCTTCGTCTCTTGGCGGTACGTCGAGCATCATTTGGTATCCAATTCCCGCTGGGTCGCGTCCTGCGGCTTCGGCAAAGTTTGAAATTTTGTCTTTGCAGCGTTTAGCGATAGAAGGATCTTCGATCGCAGTGGCAAGCCAGCCGTCCCCAATTTCACCAACCCGCTTTAGCGCCGCTTCTGCGTTACCACCGATCCATATTGGGAGGTCTTTCCCCTGGGGTGGTTTGGGCTCCATGGCCATCGCGACAGATGAATAGTGTTTAAGTTGGTAATCGATTCGCTCGTCACCCCAATAAGACCGCAGCACGGCAATGGCTTGGTCCATCCTTTGACCACGGTTGGAGAACGTCTCTTCTAACGCGTCATATTCGGATTCTTGCCAACCGACGCCCACACCCAAACGCATCCGTCCACCGGTTAGCGTATCCAACGTACTGATTTGTTTAGCGACGAGTACCGGTTGGCGTTGGGGTAACACAAGGACTTCGGTTCCGAGGCCGATCTTGTGGGTGTGTGAAGCGATAAACGCCAGCGTCATGAGCGCTTCGAGGATGGGCATTTGCGGAGGATAGATCGGTGCGACGCGCGTGTCCGTTGGATAGCCCATGACGACGTGATCAAACATGTCGAGTTGATCGTAGCCAATATCTTCGATTGCTTTTGCCAACTTGATGACACCATCGGCGCCTTCCCGATAACTGACACTGGGAAATTCAACAGCCAATTTCATCCCGTTTCTCCGCTCGAACATCCAGCGGTATGTTATACACGAGCTCAGGTTTGAAATGGGGCTGGGAAAAGATTGCAACACCTGCAACCCATACGGGCCGCAGCGACTATCGTGCTTGTACGGAACGCCACCGACGGATTCGAAATATTCATGGTGCGACGTACTACACGAGCTGTCTTCGGTGGAGGCATGTATGTGTTTCCTGGTGGCCGGGTCGATGGCGACGACCATCTGCAACGGTACGACGCCCTTTCGACAGGACCGTCAGCAAGTCAACGACCGCAGCAACGTGCTCTCGGTAACGAATGGCGTGGTTATTGGATCGCTGGAATTAGGGAGTGTTTTGAGGAAGCCGGTATGTTGCTTGCATATGACGGCGATGGCGCGTGGTTAGATTGTCTCGAAACCAACCTGGAGAGACGTTTGGCTAGTTACCGACAAGCAGTTCATGACCGCGAAATTACGCTGGCGGACGTCTGCGAAAAAGAACAGCTGCGTTTGGCCGTCGATCGGGTGCACTACTGGGAACGATGGATTACTCCCCAGGGTAGCCCTAGGCGTTTCGACACACGCTTTTTTATTGCGGAAGCCCCCACGAGACAAGTTGGACGCCACGATGACGCGGAGACCGTGGACAGTCGTTGGATCAAACCGGCAGACGCGATATCACAGTCCGACACGGGTGCATTTGGTTTGATGTCGGTTACCCGAAGACAACTTGACAGGCTTTCGTCGTATCAAAGCGTAGAAGATCTAGTCAAAACGCTCGAGGCTGAGCGGATGTTCATAACTAATCGGCCGAGAATGCGCGCCGATTAAAGAGGGCAGGGACGTTTGGGTCCCTGCCCGATTGGAGCGGGGTCGGTTAGTTAAACCCCCGACCCCTCTACCTTAGATATCACAAATCACCTCCTTCTATTTCCGCCCGACAAGTCATCATTATGCGCGCCCATGCAGTTCTTAAAAAGGGTCTGTATGAGGCACGACGAGAAGAGATGGATACCCCGGTTCGAGAACGACACGGTAACTCGATACCATGGTGCGCGGATGATGCGGCGATATTGATGAGCGAACGGTTTCAGGTAGATATTCGAGGGCTCCCGGTCACGGTCGAAATTCGGCGGAACACCCGACGACGCACGCGAGTTGGTATGAGTTTTCGAGCCGACGGATCGTTGTGCGTAGATGCACCGCCAGGCCTTCTATTGGATGAGGTCCGCTCGATAGTTATGGATCATTCTCGATGGGTACGGTATCGCTCGGAGCGGGCCGTGAACGAGGTTCCGTTTTGGTACCCTGATGAGTATCTGTCGGGTTCGATGATTCGGTTCCTAGGTACGACAAAAGAACTCGAATTTTGTCGAGACGATGGATGTTATGTTGAGGACCAAGGTCCGGTGTTGCGGATACATCTCAGCGCCGGCGATGACCCCAAGGCCGCTGTTTGGAGCTGGTATAACAAACAGGCGGGCACCGTGCTCGCGCGGGCAATGGAAGAGGCCGTAACGCGGATTCCGTGGGTTGATCAAACGCCGAGATGGAGACATTCGTTTATGCGGTCCCAGTGGGGTAGTTGTTCGGTATCGGGTCGGATATCGCTCAACACGCACTTGGTCAAACTTGCGCGGGAACTAACGTCTTATGTCATCACCCATGAACTTTGCCATCTGGTTGAACTCAACCATGGGTCAGCTTTCAACGCGCTGATGGATAGACATGTTCCGGATTGGCGGAGTCATCGAGAGGCCATTAATCGCGTTACAGGGTTACTGTCTGAAGAAAAACCGGTGCGCGGGTTGGTCCGATAGAGCGTCCATTCGCGATTCTAATCCAAACCAATACCAACGATTTATTTCCAGACGTTGGATGGGCCGACCGTCCCAATCGCCCTGGACGTGGAGGTGTTGTCATGGAAATCGCCGAGGGAGGCCTATATCGATGAAATCGATGCTGAATGTGCAGGATGTTGCGCCTGCGTAACGGGCCATGTTTATGCAGCTACCGAGTGGATGGATAAAGTCGGTCTGCCAAGTGAGATGGAACGAGATATGCCTGGGTTCGATGGCGACGTGTCGACGACCAGTCAATGTTCCCGTGAAATCGAAGTTACCGAAGTACCGGATGGATCAACGGCGGAAGTGGTGGGGCGTTAGCTAGCGTCTTGATGGAGCGAGCGGCTCGCTTTTTTCGCCAACTAAACGATCAAGTTCTTCACGATCCAAATTAATTCGTCCCTCGGCTTGATACTGGGCTTGCTCGGCATGCGCGGCATGAATAGGTTGTCTGTACTTTTTTAAGAATCCGATTTTCCGAAAGCGGCTTTCGACGGTGAGTTCGCCGTTTTCGATCTCCCAATTGAAATCGCCGTATTGGCCAATAAAGCTCACGATGATGAAAGCGTTACGGTCGCGAGACACTCCGCCGTCGCCAAACCAGCCTGATTTTCGTTCCAAATTTGAAGGTCAACGAGGTGCTCTCCATCGGCTTGGTACTTGCGGGCAACCTTTCCGTAAACAGTGTTCGTATCTCCGACCACGTTGGGATGTCGGACTCGCGTGTCGAGCGATTTGACGGTTGCATCGTCGCCGCCCCAATCGGTGGCCATTTGGCATAACCAACAGACACGTTGTGGTCCCCAGTCGAACTGCCCCGGCATGTTGCGTCGTTCTTGGGCGTGTTTCTTGTCATACCGCCCGCCACCTCCAAGGTCCTTTGAATCTTCGGCTTCGAGCGCGGCACGTGGGGTCCTTCCTGTACCGACAACGCCATGGGTGAACAGAAAAAGTTCGGTTACCGTATAGGTACCTTTATTTAGGGTCGCAAGCTCTTCGTTTTCGCGAACGTCTTCCCAAGGATGCGGTTCGGCACTGCGTCGCGTGCGTTCCCACACCAACGGATCGGGTGCTTCTTCAACGATGTTGGTTTTGGTTTCGCGGTCATATTCGATGGTCCGCCCACCACCGAGGTTCTTGTATCGAGCCATGTTGGTCAGCTTGGTCGCGACCAATTCCTGGCGCTGGTTGTAGTATTTCACCATCGCAGTGCAAATGAGGAAAGGGCCGATGCGTTCGCTTTGCTTGCGAGTGACGTCAACGATCGATTCGATGGCGTGGATCCGGTCGCCGAGCCAAATGGGACGATGGAACGTTATCTCACCGCCGGCGTAATTCATGGGAAAGTTTGCTGACGATAGGCGACGTGGGTCGATGGTACCGTTAATCGCGGCGGCGATGCCGAGGCTTGCGCCGTAAATGAACATGGGCGGCGCGGTGATGCCTTTGTAGCGACTTGCCGCAGCATGACTCTCGTCACGCCATAGCGGATTGTAGTCGCCGACGCCGTCACCAAATCGGCGGATATTATCGAGGCTGGCCTCACGACTACCCCTCGATGGGAGCGTGACGCCTATGCCCTTGCGGTATTCGTCTTCAAATTCGTCAAGGGTCGTAATCTGTTGGGGCACGAAATCGAACCTCCGGATTAGGTCGGACCCATTGTCGAGCACGTTCTGTTCAAGGGCAAACCAAATCCAGCCAATCACCGTAAAATAGGGTGGTTGGACGTAAACTGTTGGAGCTGTGACAAACGTTAAGAATTTGAAGGCTGAGGATATTCGGCTTCAGCCAGTTTCGGTGACACGAAAAATGGCCGCATCGTTACCGGGATTGCGTGCGGAAGCCCAAAAACGAGGTCTTCGTATCCATCATCTGGGCGCAGGATACCCGCATCCCGAGGTAACCGATCCCACTTCATTCATTGAGGCGACCGATCGTTGGTTTGCTCATTTAGGGGAAGACAATGGAGTCAATGAACCCGGATTGACCCCAGAATTCTTACGCGAAATGTACGCCTACACGGATACGCTTGGTCCCGCGAGTCCGAGGGAATCATTTGCGACAGTTTATGGTGCGGACTGGAATCTCACGATCAACCCGGACCGACTCATTCCGACTGTCGGGGCGACTGGCGGAATCGCATTATTGTGTTCGACGTTCGAGCGTCCTGGGCGGCGACTGGCCTACATTACGGATGCGCCGACTTACGCGGGGTTTTTGGCACGTTCCACTCTCAATCAGATGGCCACTATCTACAGCGTGGATATGGATACCCACGGTCCGGATCCCGATCAATTTCGGGCTCAAATAAATCAAGCAAGAAGTGATGGATATTTCGTGCCGTTCTACTACACCGTCCCAGACGGACACAATCCAGCCGGATTTTCGTTTGGTGTGGAACGACGGCAGGCTTTGTTGAAAATTGCGCAGGACGAGGGCGTGCTCATTATCGAAGACGCGCCTTATCTATACATCAGCTACGCGGAAGCGAGCGAACGACCGATGCCATTTATCACGCTTGATCCGACCCAAACGGTTCATCTTTTTACGGGGTCGAAAATAGGATTGCCAGGGCCGCGTGTAGGATTCGCATATACCGAAGCCGTTATCGAAATCGCTGACGGCGGAAACGTCGACTTGACTGATTTGCTTCTTACCGAAGCAAGCGCCGACGTGCTGTTTCAAAATCCTCATGCGTTGCGTTCTTTCGAAGCGCTGTTGCGGGAGGACGATGGTTCGGTACGCGCGTCGCTGTGGCCGGTTGCGGAGCAGAAATTGGCGGTTTACCGAGAGAATCGAAAAATTTTATTGGACGGCTTGGAAGAAGAACTCGGAGATTTTCGGGATCAATTTCATTGGACTAAACCGGAGGCGGGCTTTTTTTCAGTATTTACCTTCGCCGAGTCAGACATCGTTGCGGACGATGCGTTCATTCAAAAGCTCGTTGAACGATACGGCGTTGTGGTGGTGCCAATGTACGACTTCTATCCGGATGATGCGCGTACGCGTAACCGTGAAGCGGGATATAACCAGTTACGGCTTTCTTTCTGTTTTTCTGAAGGTACAGGGTCGGCGCGACGACACGAATTGGCAGAGGCAGTGAGAGCTTTCGCCCGGGCCGTCAAGGCGGAATCTGGAATTAAGTAGCTGTGTAGGCAGCAATCAGCGTGCGATAGGGAACAGGCTCAGGTATTCGTAATTGCGTACGCACGTCGGTAATGGCTTCGCTGAGTAGACTCTCAAAGTGAATGGCGGGGAGCCATGCAGCTTGACGACCATCTCGGTACGCGCGCACCAAAGCTCTGAATACACCTGGACCCATGGCCTGTCTGAGTTTAAAACCTCCAACGATGGCGATCAGGAAGATGCCGCGATTTCTTGTTTGCGCATAGGTAAACGCGAGTAGGCATGCTTCGCCGAGTTCGTCCCGTCCGTATCCGGTCAAGGTATGCCAAAGATCGTGGGTGTCGCGTAAACGGGTGGCATAGCGCACCAAGTGCGGATGACTGAACGTTTCAGTTTCAACGGCGCTGGCATCGACTAGGCCTTCTGCTGCGAGGTCCTCGCGTTGGGTGAAATGATAATAAGTTGAGCCGAACGATCCATTAGGAAGTGCGCCAAGCATGGAACGGTTTTGCAACGTATCAAGTATGTCGATGTCGTCTTTTAATACTTGGTTGCCGAAATCGGTGATTCGGAAACGACGTAGTCCGCGTTCCAGTGACGGTCCGCCGAGGGCCCGAATAACGTCGAACACTTTCGGAGTATCTTGCGGATTCGCAACCAAAGCCTTCAACGCGCGAAACGCCACCATCGGTTGCATCCGCTGTCGTTTCATTTGCCTATCCATGTTCGAGCCTCCATCAGCCGGCGGCTACCCATCAGTCGAACGGGTAACGGCGGACCCAGTTTAAACCATCACGCTTGGTCTAGCGGACCCACCCGCACGCGTTGCGTTGCCGTCCGCCCTGTGTCGATGACGAGTCCGATGCCGCCTTCGGTCAACTCACCGTTGGATGTCGACAGAATTCGTTGATGGTCGACATACCCCTCAATCTGATTACCGCGCACACGCATCTCAAGCTCGTAAGTTTGGTAGTTGTCGATCGTCATCGGTGTTTCCGCAAGAACATGGGTGCCATCCAGCTCTCGCACTAACTGGACGCCAGTTCCCGGTTTAAGCAATAACGCGTAATACCGACGTAAACCTTGCACCCGAGTGGCGATACCGGAGCGGGCAACGAGGTGTGGTGTCACGTCCGCCGTCATCTGGTAATCGTTCCAATCTCGGCTGCCATACAGCAGTAATCCCGTCCCATGATTTTGGATCAGTCGAAAGCTCTCGGGGTAGCGCGGAGCGTAGCTGTCAACACCGTTAACCCAGGCGCGATGCCACATCCCGCCTTTGCGTTTTTGAAGGACGACGTCGGGTGTTCCGCGCCAGTCATAACGGTCGATGAATAGGATTCCACCGGCGGGGGCAGTAACGATTTCTAGACCAGCGGCCGCGATCGGATAGCCATCGAGCGAAGGGATCTGCCATGACAGCGTTTTAAGCTCGCCCGGTTCGATGCTGATCGAACTATCTCGGACCGTAACTGCACGATTCTCTGGGTCGAAGACCTGAATACACAAGGCAACCTCGATCGCCTGTTCTACGTCTTTTGAGAGCAGCACATCGCTTGAAATGGTTTGGCCGGGGTTTAGCGTTGGACTTGCCATGAGGCCGTAGCCGCGTTGCTCAAAGTAACGGGCCGTTTCGTGTGATTCGACGAACGTGCCGGTAACGGCCTGCGCAATTTTTCCGCGCGGAAGGGCGTCGAAATGAACAGCAAGTGCTCGGGTCCCTGTGGGCGTCGTGAGATTATTCACCACGCACTCTCGGCCGCGAAAACCCTGGACCGATCCAGGAAGGGAGAAATGATAACGAGCCCCATCTTTCGGCGGTTTTTCCTCAGATCCGTTGAGTTTTCGGCCCATCGCCGCGATGCGGCGGGCTTCCGTCGCCGCGTCGGTGACACCGCCGCCGCTGTCGGCCGTGGGTACATAACAGATGTCGGCTACAGGACCACGCCAGTCGACGCCTTCATCGAACGCGGCGAGTCCGTTACGAATACCCAATAGGCAGCCGAGATTTCCCGAGTTGCAGTCGGTGTCCCAGCCAGCGGTATTGACGATTTTAAGCGAGTCTTGGAAATGTCCGCGTCCATGCAGGAGGGCCATCACAATCAGTCCGTGGTTGGGAACCATGTGGCAGTTGCCGCCGTATTTGTCATAACCGTAATGCTCTTTTATTTTTTGAAACGAACTTCGCCAGTCGTCCGACCATTGGCTGTGCCATTCCCGAATATCACTGATCATTCGGCTGATTAGGCTATCGGCGGGTATTAGCTCGACGGCAACGTCAATCAGTTTATCGATATCGGATTCCACGAAAGCCTGAGACTCCATGGCCGCGATCACTTGAGCTCCATGGAGAGCCTCCCCGTCGTGCGAGACGGATCCGGCCCGACGGGCAAAATCCGCAGCTAATTCGGGTTCGCCGGGGCAGACCATGGCCCATCCGTCGATAAAAATCTGTGCGCCAATCTGTTCTGAGACGACCTGTCCATTAAGCGCCATGGAACCGCTGGCGGGAGCATCATGACCTTGCGTAAGCCGTAAATAGGCAGTGTGTTCGGTGGAGTTGCCCATACCACCCCACCAAAGCACTGAGCGATTTTCGATCAGGTAATTGAGCCACGTTTGTCCAATTTGTTTCGGCGTCAACTGAGGATCACAGTGATAATCCGCAAGTGCCCGCACGAAAGTGAACGTGCCAGAAATATCGTCATCGGTGACGATTAAGGGGACGCCGACCTTATCGTGAACGTAGTATTCGATATCACCTAGCGTCTCTTCGATACGTTCGTTGGACCATCCTTCGAAAGGACGGCCAAGATACACGCCGATGATCTTCCCTAGTACACCCGCATAAACGCGTTCATCGTAGTCGGACTGCAGCATCACTATCTCGCTTCGGTGTCGAATCGAGGGTAGCCTATTCAAAATCCGCTATAGAGGGAATCTGGAATGTCTGACGCAATGCAGGTCGCATACGACACACTTCAGGGAAGGGTAGACGAATCGGCTCAACCGTCCGATTGGTTTGAAATTACGCAGGGCCGGATAAACGACTTTGCAGACGTCACGTTAGATCACCAATGGATACACATTGACGCGGAGCGTGCGAGTACCGGTCCATTCGGGACGACCATCGCGCACGGCCATCTAACCTTGTCAATCATGGGTCATCTCCCGCGTGCCGTCGAAGAAAACGCGCCGAGGCTCGAAGGGCAAAAATTAATGATTAACTACGGGTTTGACAAGGTGAGGTTTCCGTCGCCGGTGCCTGTGGGTGCTCGGGTACGAACCACCAGCACATTGAAACGAGTGGAGATCAAGGGGGGTATGATCGAAACCATGAACGAGATCGTGGTCGAGGTCGAAGGCCAAGAGAAACCCTGTTGTGTTGCTGAGAGCCTTGGTCGCTTGGTGTTCTAATCGCTATCTGTTGTCACGAACGCCAATGGTAGCGAAAAGTTGCTCCATACCGGCGCGGCTCACCTAGTTGGGTGAAACCACGCGCGGTGTAGTAATCGCGTGGATCATTACCGAAGTAAAATCCGCGGACGAAATAGTCTTTATTGCTGAGGTTCCGACCCCAAAGCGCCAATGACCAGGCATCGGTTTCGTATCCGATCTTGAGATGCGACAAGTTGTACGCCCGCGATTTTTCGTCGTGACTATCGGAAAAGAAGAACTCGTCGCGTCCTTCGAGGGTGTAATTGATGAACAATCCCCGAGCGCTTGAGAATTCGACGCCGGCACTGTACTGGTGTGCTGGTGCGTGCGCCTGATCTCGACCGCTGTAGTTTTCACCGCTGGCACTAACGAAATCTCGATATTCGGTGCGAAGCATCCCAACGCTTCCAAACACCCGCATCTGATCGGAGAGGCGTGTTGAAATTTCGATTTCGATGCCAGAGTTAGATCCGTCGGCCGCGTTCCCGACGTAATCGATAAATTCAGCGCTGCCATCGCTGCGAACTCTGGTGAGCGAACTAGCAATTTGCACGTCGTGACGATCCATTCGAAAAATTGAGGTGCGGATAAACGAAGCGTCATCCGACCAAAAACGCGTTAAACCGATTTCTAAGTTAATTAGGCTTTCCGGCTCGTAACGTCGTAAATCTGCATCGAGTGATCCGTCGGTGTTGAAGCCGCCCGCTTTATAGCCACGCGACAGCGAAGCGTATACGCGTGTTGACGGTTTCCACTGATATTCGAGTGCGAATCGTCCGCCCACCATGGTGTCGCTGGGATCGAATCGGACGTTTTCGGTATCACGATAGTTGGCGGAGTGGCGCTCGAATCGAAGGCCCAGCGTGAGTTGAATACCGTTGCCGAAATCGCTTCGAGTTTCACCAAAAAGGGCAGTACGCCGTACCGAGAACTCGCTTTGGTAAGGGCCTGGTAGGTACGTGTAGTCGCGCCTAAGATCAACGTTCTGATCGAGCGAATACACCCCGAGCGTCCAGTCTGTCGTATCGTTAAAGACAGGGCTAGATTTGCTGGATACTAATCGTAGTTCGCCGGTCACGGTGGATCGATCGCGACGATAACGGTCCGTTGAGCTGTATTCCCATGGATCGAAACCGACATGCGTCCAATCTTCATCGTAACCGTAATCAATATCCGAATTTGCCACACCGAAGCGGCCGATGAGGTCGAATGTGTTGTTCCCCTCCCACCGGAGTTCGGCAGATGCGAACGACGCCTCATGCCGATCCTGTCCTGGTTGGTCGGAGCGGGTGATCCGGTTGTTGTCCAACGAAAAAGCGTCGTAGCCATTGTCAATGTCGATCAAACCCGCAGTGAGGTCCAGTTGTGCCGATTCGGATAGGTCGGTGTTCAGTTTCGCTCGAACGGTGAGTTCATCGTGGTCATTGGTGTCATCCCGACCGAGGTAATCGTTATTCATGAAGCCATCGTCCGAATATTTCTCAACCGCAATCCGGAACCGTGAACGATCGGTTACGGCATTGGAGATGGTCCCGCCGAGTCCAACCATGCCGTAATCTCCGACAGTGAATTTGAGATCGGATTCGAAGGTTGGTGTCGGTCGATTGGTGACGATGTTGATTAATCCAGCCAAAGCATTGGCGCCGTAGAGCGTGCCTTGGGGTCCACGTAGGATTTCGACTTGTTGGATATCGAAAAGGGTTGCTGCGGTGGCTGCGCCACTAAAGTCGACGCCGTCGATGAGTACCCCAACCGACGAATTTAGCGGTTCGGCAAACTGGCCCCTTTCCCCGATGCCGCGTATTTGAATAAAGCGTGCCCTTGAACCACCCGCGGAGAGATTTACGTTAGGGGAAGCGGCGATGATCTCTTCAAGATGTTGCGCTTCCCTTTGTGCGATCACGCTTTGCGTTAATACGGTGACGCTGGACGGTACGTTTTCGAGAGCGGTATCTCGTAATTGTGCCGTGACGACGATCTCGGGAACGTCGTCCTCGCCACGCGTCACGGCGCATGCGATCAAGGCAATGAGTACGAGGCCAAACGTTTTCATATAAATCCTCCAGAGCCGGAGGACGCAGGAACCTATTCCTCCGCCGGCATCATCCGGGTCAGGTTCAAAGGGTCCGTGATCGCCACGTCTCAGGCTTTGTAGCCACCCCTTAGGTAAGAAGGCATGTTCGACTCTTGTGGGGTCGATTTCAAGTGGCCGCTAGGATATCGGCAGAGTTTGCGTTACGCACTTACGCTCGGAGAAGATCGCTCGTTTTCGGCGATCTTGTCTTGTACTTCGCTGACTTTCTCTTCGGTCAATGGATACATCCATAGAAGTGGCATGCCGACGAACTTGAATAGAGCCGGGATGACAGAGTAGACGCACGCGAGCATGAGCAGGGTGAAGGCGCTGTTGATTCCGCTTTTCGGGTCGGCGTGCTCGTCGAATCCCCACCATACGACGAGACTGAGACCGATGGTGATACCGAATGCGTAGGACCATTTTTGCACCATGGACCAGATGGAGAAGTACGCACCACCTTGGCGTTTTCCCGTTTGCGCAGTATCGACATCGATGACGTCGGCGCACATCGCGGCTGGTAGTGCTGACAGCGCCCCAATCGCAGAACCCTTCAAGCACATGACCACAAGGAACCACAAATGTTTACCGGTATCGATGCCGTCAAAATAAGCCATGTAGGTTTGGTAGGTATCCGAGGGTAGAAACGCGAGCAGATTCTCGACGCGAAAGGTGGTGAATAAATCGTTGTCCGCCCACGTGATTAATGGGATGAACGAAGACCACAATGCGTACCAACCGATCGCCCACATGGTTGCCTTGTGTTTGCCGATTTTTCGCGACAGCTTCATCCAGAGCGGAATTGCCGCCATTTGGCAGATGAAATACGGTGCCAGGTAATACCCGTACAGTTCCTCGACCCCCAGAACGTGTTTGACGAAAAATACCGACAAGGTGTTGGTCATCGCCGAGCCCATGGCAGAGGTGGCAAAGATGATCAGCAGGAAGACGTACGCCCGGTTCGTCAAGACGTAGCGCAAGCTTTCTCGAAGTTTGATGCGTTCTTTCTTGGTCTCGTAGACCGGGTATTCGGGGACCGTGATGAGCGTAATCGCGGTCGTGAGGGGCATGAATATGCATAGACCGATGATCAATACCGTGACGGCGTCGATTGGTTTGGTTTCCAACCCCACAATAGCTACGAGGGCGACGGGAGTGAACGCGGCAATGAGTGCCCCGCCGACGCCAAAAAATTCCCGCCAACTCCTGATGAGCGAGCGTTCGTGGTAGTTGCTGGAAAGTTCCGCCCCCCAGGCGGAAAAGGGCAGATCCTTGATTGTGGACCCAAGGTACGTGAATACCAGCATCACGAACATCCAAGCGTATCCGTTGGAGAATGTTTGCCCAAACCAGGTGACGTCGCTGAATTCAAACGGCACGATGAACAGCAACGCGATGGCCACCCCATAAATGGGCGTGCCTAACAATACGAACGGTTTGCGCCGGCCCCAGCGGGTACGTATTCGATCGGACCAATACCCGATCCAGGGATCGGTAATGGCGTCCGAGATCCGCGTTGCCCAAAGTAGCCAGCCGACAATAATTAAGGAAAGGCCGAAGTGATCCGCATAAATAATGGGCAAATAAACACCCATGGGCAGTCCGGCGAGCGCGAGCGGTGTCGCCGGCAACGAGTAGGCGAACAAGATTGGTTTGGTCAACGGCCGGCGGTCGGGACGTACCTCGTCGATATCGGTAATGGCTTGATCTGTCATAGGGACTGGACTACTGACGACCTCGCGCCATGTTGCATTGAGCGTTGCCCATACTGCAACCAGCGTTTTGCAGCTAAGATGGACGCATCGTGCAAGAACAAACCTACGCCAATCTTCGAGTCTGGGACGGAATCGCTAACGGGTATGTTGAGGCGGATTCGGTTTCGGTTGCCAACGGACTGATTTCGGCAGTCGGAAAACGTGACCCGAAGGCTCGCGATATGTCGGGCTTGACCGTGATCCCAGGACTAATGGATGCGCACGTTCATATGACCTTGGATCCGGAAATCCCATCGGCCGAAGAGCAGCTGCGTCAGAAAGCACCGGAGATACGCGAAAAGATGCTCGGCCGCGCTGAGCGAATGGTCCGCGCGGGATTGACGACGGCAAGAGATCTTGGGGGTGGTGAGTGGCTGGAGCTTGAATTAAGGGATCGTATTAACCGGGGCGAGATCGTCGGTCCGCGACTTCTTTGCGCGGGACAGCCGGTCACTTCAATCGCAGGCCACTGCCACTTTTGGGGTGGTGAATCTGCCCACGCCGCAGATGCCTATCAAGTGATCGAGCGCCAACGGGAACACGGAGTGGATCTAATAAAGATCATGGCGACCGGCGGTAATTTGACCCGCGGCAGCCAGCCTGGTGCTGCCCAATTTAGCCGAGAAGAAACATGCAGCATCGTCGCTTATGCGAAAACGGCGGGGTACGAGGTCGCTGCACATTGCCATGGCACGGACGGCATCGCGAACGCCGCAGCGGCTGGCGTAACAACCGTTGAACATTGTTCGTGGTTACAATCCGATGGCACTCGTGGCGACTACGATCCAACGATTGCCGCCGAAATGGCGACTCGGGGTGTGTGGGTCTCGCCAACCGTTAACGCCGGCTGGGCACGTTTTCGAGGCGGCGATGGAAAATTTGAAGCGCGGATCTCGAAAAATTTCGAGGGTCTTAAACGCGCAGGTGTTCGACTAGTGGCGTCGACAGATGCAGGTATACCCAATGTTCGACACGAAGATTTAGCAAAGGCGCTTCCAATATTTTCGCATTACGCCGGACTCACTCCGTTCGAGGCCTTGCGTTCGGCGACATCGGAGGCCGCTAGGGCATTGGCGATTGCCGATATTGCGGGCACAATTGCTCCAGGATTGTCGGCGGATCTCGTGTTTCTTGAAGGAGACCCGCTAAGTGATCTGGCTTGTATTCAACAACCGGCCCTCGTGATTGTGCGAGGTACAGAGATTGAGGCGATAGCATGAGTTTTAGAGAAGAAACGCGGGACTGGCTCGACGAAAATTGCCCGGCTTCCGTTCGTCAACCTGCCGGACCGGGTGAAGGTACGGGAGGCGGTCGGCGCGCAACGTACCCAAATCCCGAAGGGAAGTTGTGGCTCGATCGAATGGCCGAGAAGGGTTGGACAGCCCCCGCATGGCCCAAGGAGTACGGTGGAGGGGGTCTTAACCAAGAAGAGTCGAGTATTCTTGGTGAAGAGTTACGGGCGATTAATGCTCGCCCCGCTCATACAGGCATGGGCCTATCGATGATCGGGCCTGCGCTGCTCGAATACGGCACCGAAGAGCAGAAACTGGAGCACTTGCCCAAAATCATTCGGGGTGAGATTTGGTGGTGCCAGGGCTACAGCGAACCTGGCTCCGGCTCGGATCTGGCGAGTTTGCAAACGAAGGCGGTTGGAGATGGCGACGATTACATCATCAACGGTCAAAAAATTTGGACATCGGGCGCTAACTTTGCCGACTGGATGTTCTGCCTAGTTCGGACCGATCCCGATGCACCGAAGCACGAGGGCATCTCTTTCATTCTTTTCGACATGGAAACGCCCGGGGTGACGGTTAAACCCATTCAGCTGATTAGCGGCATGTCACCGTTTTGTGAAACCTTTCTCGACGATGTGCGAGTGCCGAAGAAGAACATTGTGAGTGAAGTGAATAAGGGGTGGACCGTCGCCAAACGGTTGTTGCAGTACGAGCGAACGTCCATTGGTGGGATTGGCGGAAGTTCGCAGCGGGCGAAAACCATGGAAGAGATAGCTAAGGATTATCTTGGTGAGAGCGAAGGCCGCATTGCAGACGCCGATGTTCGGGATCGCTTGCTGAAACATCGCATGAATGACCGAGTTTACGGTTTAACCATGAGGCGAAGTGGGGAGGAGTCGAGTTCTGGCCAAGCGCCCACGTTCCTGTCGTCGATGTTTAAGCTCTATGGTACGGAGCAAAATAAAGATCGATTCGATCTCATGCTCTCGATAATGGGTAGTCAAATGCTGGGTTGGGGAGGGGATGCTTTTACGGGCCGTGAACTTGGTACGACGCGTGAATGGCTGCGTTCCAAAGCAAATTCAATCGAAGGTGGATCGTCCGAGGTTCAGCTCAACATTATCGCCAAACGAATACTGGGTCTGCCCGACTAGCGAAGTCGGTATCGTTCGCACCTGATTTATTGAATCTCGGGAAGAACGTCGCGGAGGAATTTCTCGTCCGAAGTGTCGAAATGAAGCATCTCGACACCAATTTCTTGGAATGCTTCGATCCGGGCCATGATCGTTTCTGGGCTTCCGATCAAACGTGAAGCGTATCCTTCGTTGGAATCAAGTAAGGAAAGCTCTTCCTCGCTCGACCACATGCCTTGAGCGCCGCTTGTCGCGCGCCGCCGATTTTTTGCGAAATCAGGGTCGATCGCATCAACCCGTTTCTCTATCACGCTCCAGGCTTCTTCGTCGGAATCGCGGCATATGGGTGCCGCATAGAGGGCGAAACGAAGGTTGCGACCAGTCGATTTCGTCGCCCGTCGCGCCTTTTGGATGACGCTTTCGATACGCTCTAACGATCCTCCATTAAGAAACATCCAATCCGATTTAGCAGCCGCCATCTGGATCGATGCCTCTGACTGGCCGCCTTGAAATATCTCGATGGATGTTGAGGGAGGCGGTTCCAGTTGCAACCCGTTGCAGTCATAAAATTCGCCGTGATAGTTAAACGGAGATTGCGTCCAGGCACCTCGCAATACATCGATGAATTCACTCGAACGTTGGTAACGCAGATCATGTTCGAGTGCGTCGATGCCGTACATGTCGAATTCTCTTAGGTTCCAGCCACTGGTGACGTTGATTGCCCAACGGCCGGCGGATAGCCAGTCCATGGTGGCACCCCATTTGGCGATCGCGGTCGCTTCAAAGAAACCAGGGTGAATGGCGGTCACGAGATGGATTCGATTGGTTTGCCCAGCGAGGAAAGCGGTCATTGCGAGACAATCAAGCGATGAGCTTTCCATTTCTGTCCCGCTGCCCCACCAGCGTTGGGCGATGAGGAGGTGAGAGAGGCCGAGCTCTTCGATTTTTTGTACGCGGGGCAGAACGAATTCCGTCAACGCTGCGTGCCCAGGAAAACCCGTTTTCGGTTTTGCTCCGCCTGTTACTTGCTGTCCTGCAAAGACCGTGGGAGCCCAGGTGCAGGTGTACATTTTTTTGAGCATGAAGGAAGCCTTACCATCTGAACCCTCTGGTTTCAGAGGTCTTTCCGACGATGGTGTAATCTAGCACGTTGTCACGTCTTCGCTAGTGATGCGCCCTTTGATGCAACGACATTGGCAAACGCCGATCACCTTTCTTGTTATTGCCAGCATTGCAATGCCATTGGGTTTCTCCGCATGGAGTGCATTGCTTAACAATTTCGCGATCGAAAAAGCCGCATTTACTGGCGTTGAAATCGGAATACTTCAAAGCCTTCGAGAAATTCCGGGGTTCCTCGCATTTACAACCGTGTTCGTGTTGCTGTTGCTAAAGGAGCAAACCTTCGCGGTCATGGCGCTCGCGATATTCGGTCTTGGGATTGCGCTGACCGGTTTTTTCCCATCGGAGTATGGCCTGTATTTTGCGGCGGTCCTGATGTCCATTGGGTTCCATTACATGGAGACGATCAAACAATCGCTCTCGCTACAGTGGTTGTCGATGGAAGAAGCGCCCCGAATTCTCGGACGACTGATATCGGTGGGCTCACTTACGTCCTTGGTTGCATACGGTGTTTTGTGGGTTCTATTAGACGTCGCTGAACTCGATTACGTATGGATTTATCTGCTGGCAGGCACCCTCGCGGTCGCTTTGGCCGTCGTCTTGTGGCGCGGCTTTCCCCACTTTGAATCGAAGACCATTCAGCGCAAAAACCTGGTGCTCAGACGACGTTATTGGCTGTATTACGGATTGACTTTTTTTTCAGGAGCCCGTCGTCAGATATTTGTCGTATTCGCCGGTTTTCTGATGGTTGAAAAGTTCGGTTACAGCGCGAGTAACATCGCCGCCCTTTTTTTGGTGAATCATCTTTTTAATTGGTTATTTGCGGAACGCATCGGCGCATTGATCGGACGTATCGGTGAAAAGTACGCATTGACGTTTGAATATGCGGGATTGATTCTCGTCTTTACGGCGTACGCGTTCGTAGAGAACGGCACTGTGGCCGCCGGGCTCTACGTGGTTGATCACATGTTTTTTGCGCTTGCGATTGCGATCAAGACGTATTTTCAAAAGATAGCTGACCCTGCAGATATCGCGTCGACCGCGGGTGTTTCTTTCACGATCAATCATATCGCTGCCGTGATCATTCCGGCTGTCTTTGGGATCATTTGGATTACATCGCCGAGTTTGGTTTTTTTGATCGGCGCCGCCTTCGCCGCGTGCTCCTTAATTCTTTCGCAGAATGTTCCGTCGATCCCGAGTCGCGGCAACGAAGTCGTTCTGGGTCGTACGGCTTAGCGGTTGCATCGACGGATCCAATTCACCATCGTGACAACTTTTGAGGATCGCAACATATGGGTGCGCTACCGTTATCGGGTTACAAGGTTCTCGATTTAACCATCGCTCGGGCAGGCCCCACGGCGGTGCGATTGCTCGCCGATTGGGGAGCCGATGTCATCAAGATCGAGCCACCCGCGAGAGCGGGCTCCATTACTGGGAATCGGCGGGGTCCGGATGAACAAAACTTGCACCGCAACAAACGTGGTTTGTGCATAGACCTGAAAAACGAGGCAGGGCACGCCTTGTTCTTGGACTTAGCGAAACAAGCGGATGTGATCGCTGAAAACTTTCGCGCCGACGTAAAACACCGATTGCAAATTGACTACGAGTCGGTTCGTGCCGTTAACGAACGGGTGATATACGCAAGCATCTCTGGTTTCGGTCAGGAGGGGCCTTACCGTGACCGTCCCGGCGTCGACCAGATCGTGCAAGGAATGAGCGGGCTCATGTCGATCACCGGAGAACCGGGTCGCGGTCCCATGCGCGTTGGTATTGCGATTAGTGATACCGCCGCAGGGATGTTCCTTGGTCAAGGTATTTTGCTCGCGCTATTGGATCGTGAGCGTACCGGGAAGGGTCAGTGGGTCCATACCTCGTTGCTTGAGTCGATGTTATCGAAGCTCGACTTCCAGGGCGCGAGATACACGATGCTCGGGGACGTTCCTGCGCAGCAGGGCAACGATCATCCAACGGCTTTTCCGATGGGAACATTTACGTGCGCGGATGGATTCGTGAATATCGCGGCGCCGACGGAACGCATGTGGGCGAGCTTTCTTGATGCGGTTGAGGATGACGATTTACGTCACCGTGAGGAGTACGCGTCGGCTCGCGATCGAATCCACCACAAGCAGCAACTTAAGGTTGATATGGAGTCCGCGATCGCATCATTCAGCACGCATGAGCTTGTCGAAAAACTTAACGATGCAGGTGTGCCGTGTGGCCCGATCAACGATATTAAAGAGGGTTTCGATAATCCGCAGACCGAATTTCTACGAATGCAGGTGCCGGCACCTCATGCTGATCTCGGAGACGTTCAATTGATACGGTCGCCCATTAATCTTTCTCGCCACGCCCATCCCGAGGCGTTTCATCATGCCGCGCCAGATCCGGGCGAACATAGTCGTGACGTGCTGGCAAGTTTTGAGATCGACGAGGCCCGAATTAAGTCGCTCGTTGAAGAGGGTGCCATCGCATAGCTCGCGACTGATGGTAATGACATGACACTGGCTCTGGATCGAAATCGAGAGCCAGTATCGTCAAAACATGAATCTAGCTCACCCTGTTAAAGCTGCGATCACTGCATCAATGCATCCATCCGCCTTTGATCTCATTTCGTCATCGTTTGCGTCTTGGATAGGATGAGGGACGAAGACGCGACGCGCATCTCGCATTCCCAATGCATTGGCCTGGGTTTCTGCGGCATCTTCAAATTCGCTCGATGCGACACTCACCGAGGGAATCCCTTGGATCTCAAACCATACCGTGTCATGCAAACTGCACGTGGTACAGGAGCCTCAGTCCGCTAGCGCTTCAACAACGAAATCGTTGTTAGCTTTGATCTCCTGACGTAATGATCCCGGCGCCGGTTTCGTGAACGTGGGTTTGGTATACCGGTTGATCTTAATTAGAGGTAGCTTTTCCTGGAGCTTTGCTTCCAATTGGTCAAGCAACACGTTGCCGCGTGGCTTGGCGATGTCTAGTAACGCGAGTGTTCCGCTGATTTCCGTTGGTCGTTCGGTTACTGATCGTTCAATCGGGACTCGTTCGTCGGTCGGATCTAAGATGGTCGTCATGTTTGGCCTCATGCAATTGCGACGTTGGTGTCGGTCATTATGAACTGGGTTTATACCTCAATCTTACGGGATACCGGAATGGATCCCATAGGGCCGCTAGCCCATCCATGGAAAGCGGCTGAAAATTTTCCTGCGTCGGAGCCCGCAACGACAATATGAATGTTGTCTTCCGATGCAAATTTTGGAAGAGGGCGATTGAGCATGTCGTCGGTCATGCTTGCGGCTCTGGCGGGATCAATCCCGGCCCCTGAGACGTCGTCTGCCACTAGGTCTTTCAAGGGGACGGTAGTAACTTCCTGGATGCGTCGTCGTATATCGGCTTTGGTGTAGCCGTCGCGTTCTAGCGTGTCGACATGTTCAGGACAGACGACCAATATCCCATCTCCGCCGTTATGGGCCCGGACGTGGTGTGCGGATTCCATTGATAAACCGAAGCTGCCCGCGAGTTGCGGTGCAGATCTGGAATTTTGATCGACAATTAGTGTGGGTCCGCTCGACATTGCGAAGACCGTGACGACTGAATCGTTCTTGTCGAATCCACGTTCGACGTGCAGTGGGTCCCAAGAACTGCGTTCTTCCCATTCGCCGAAACACATGGTGAATTTCATGGGACTCCCGAGCGTTGAGCGTTCAGTCCCACCTGGCTCGGCGCCGCCAATGTTACGGACAGCTAATCGCACAGCACGACCGATGGTAGCGTTTGCTCTCGATCCCTGGCCAAGCGCCGACATACGGACGTTTAGTCCAATGCGCTCGCGGATAGGTCCGTTAATGATCATGACGGGGGATGCGCCCATGGTGGTTGCAAACACACCGTGGCAATTAAATTCGTCGGTACATATCGCTTCAATCGCTGCGATAACGACGGGCAAATACTCGGGCCGGCATCCCGCAAGGACCGCGTTCACGGCGATCTTTTCTATCGTTGCGGGTGCCATGTTTGGCGGCATAGTCGCAACAAGTTCTTGGGAATCGCGTGACGTCCCTTCGAGCATCCGTATTACGCGTTCTGGGGTAGGTGGAACGACCGGGAGGCCATCGGAAAAGCCTTGATCGAACATGAATTCGTGGACATCGTCACTTGGCGCAATTTCGATTTTGCGTGCTCGAAGTGGACTATTTTCCGCCTCGGCCCGCAATCTGTCCGCAATAACGGGGTCTTGCGTTAGTGAGCCGCATCCGGGGCGCCACTCTGGATAATCGTCCCAATCAATTTGGGTATCTGAAAGATGTTTGTCGAAAAAGCCCGACCACTCTTTACGGTCGAAGCCGACTAATCGATCAAGTTCCTTTCCGTCGGCATCGGCAAGCACGACAAGAGGTACCGTTTCCACGTCGTACGCGAAAGACACCTTCAGGGTGGAGTCATCAAGTAGCGGCATCGTTAATCCATGGCGTTCAATCAACGTCGCATTGCCTTCGGCCGTTTGGCCTGCGGTCAACGTAAGGGCCTTCGTTGACGAATTCGCTGCTTCCAAGAGAGGCATCACGAGGTTACAGGTAGGACAGTCCTCCTTAATGAAACACACGACGGTGCGTTCCGCTTCGGGGAACGCGTGCTGCTGACCGGTCATGTCCTCAAGAGCGAACGCGGGAAGGATTGAGCCAGCCACGTTAATGAATCTCGGCGGCCTGTCCCTGGGCCTTGTGCAGCGCATCCATATCGAAACCTGGCTGTTGGGCCGCGTCGATAATGACTCTCTCACGCCTAGCGATGGCAGCAGCAGCGTCAGGTACCTGAGAAGCTACGTCTAGAGGGATCACTACGGCACCATGTTGATCGGCATGGATAAGATCGCCATCGATAACTCGCATGCCCGCAACGTTAACGGAGCACGCGTAAGCGACCGTGTGAACGTACGCGTGCGACGGTCCGATACGATCGGCAAGCAACTGAAATCCAGGCGCAATATCCGGCAGATCACGAACGCTGCCGTCTGTGATCACGCCTAAAGAGCCTAGACCGCGATGGATATTGCTATTTACCTCGCCCCACATGGAACCGTAGCCGCGTGATTCGCCGTCGAGATCTTGGATGATTGCGATGCTGGGTTTCGGACCACCTTCATCCACATACCGGTAGTACCCATCACCAATTTCACGTGCTTCTTGCCCGCGCTTATCGTTTGGGTGCATGGCTCGTATTGTTGCAGTACGTGCAAATCCCACCATGCTCCCAAGTTCGGGGCGAGAACAAACGAGGGGATCGGTGGTGTACCCGTAGCCACGACGCGCTGGGACGACAACTTCGAGCGCATTACATACTGTAGGCGTGTCGAGTTCCCTAAGCGCATCCAACACGGATTCGTCGATTTCGCTCATAACTTCTTTCTCTCAAGGATTTACCGGTATGGTAACAACTCGTATGGGAAATAAATTAACTATGAAACTTGGGTTCAGTTTGCCGAACAACCAGGGGATCGCACACGTTAACGATCTGGTAACGCTTGCCGTCGAGGCGGAATCCTTGGGATATCACTCCGTCTGGGTCAGTGAGCATTTGTTTCATGCAACTTACGTCGCGAGCCGTCTTGGCGATGCGCCCTACCATGAAGCGCTCACCATTTTAACGGCGGTGGCAGGGGCAACTTCGAAGATCCGTTTGGGCACATCGGTTCTGGTTTTACCTTGGCATCACCCGGTACAGCTCGCGAAAAGAGTTGCTTCCTTGGATGACTATTCAGGAGGGAGGGTTAGCCTAGGTGTTGGTGTAGCCCAGACTGAAGACGAATTCAAAAACCTGGGCGTTTCCTTTAATGATCGAGGACGGATGGCCGATGAGATGTTAACGGCGATGAAGATACTTTGGACTGAGAAGAATCCAAATTACGATGGAAAGTACTTTAAATTCAATACATTACAGTTTGAACCTAAACCGACTCAGAAACCGTATCCGCCTCTATTGATCGGCGGGTCTTCAAGACGGGCGATCGAAAGGGTCGTAGCGCACGGTGACGGATGGCATGCACTGAGCACGAGTCCGCAAACCATAGCTCCCATTGTCAACGAACTTCGGCAAAGGAGATCGGACACTTTAGATATATCAGTTCGTGCCATGACAACGATCGTGGACCAACCGTGGGATCGTCCCGTCGAAGAACGAGTCACGATGAAGGGCACCCTAGAGGAACTTAAGGCGATGCTTCATGCATATGAGAACGTCGGCATTGATGAGGTGATCCTTGATAGTCATTCGCGAGACTTGAAGACGAATCGCCATATTTTAGGGTCGTTTGCTGAGCTGAATGGGTAAGAATGACATCCGCGTGCTAGTCTCACTTCGAGTGAGATCAGGAGATTCCTATGGCCCACGATCTAGTCATTCGTAATGGTTCCGTTGTTGATGGAACCGGCTCCCCGGCGCGGAGGGCGGACGTAGCCATTGATGGAGATCGGATCGTGGCAGTGGGAGACGTGTCTTCCAAAGCGAAGCGGGAAATCGACGCTGACGGAAAAACGGTGACTCCTGGATTTGTGGATATTCATACGCATCTTGACGCCCAAATTGCCTGGGATCCCATAGCCTCTTCGTCGTGCTATCACGGAGTTACATCGGTCGTGCTGGGAAACTGCGGCGTGACCTTTGCCCCGTGTAAACCCGAGGACAGAGATTACCTTGCAAATTTGATGGAGTCGGTCGAGGACATACCAGCCGATTCTATTAACAGCGGATTGGATTGGGATTGGGAATCCTATGGCGAGTATTTGGATGCCCTCGATCGAATGGATAAGGGCGTAAACGTTGGCGGCATGGTGGGTCATTGTGCTGTTAGATACCACGCAATGGGTGAGCGTAGCCTGGACGAAGCTCCAGCCAGTAGCGAAGATATCGAAAGAATCTGCGAACTGGTCGACGAGGCAATTGGGTCGGGAGCGTTAGGTTTTTCAACGTCACGGACGTTTATGCATCGAGTTCCAGATGGGAGGTTTGTACCAGGTACCCATGCTGCGCCAGACGAGATGCTCGCGATAGGCCGCGTAATGGGCAAACACGGTAAAGGCGTTTTCGAGGGCGCGTTGCGGTTGGGGGAGAGGGATCATGAAGAGGGGCTTCCCAAAACCCGCGCTGAAATCGCATGGGTAGGGCAGCTATCCCGCGAAAATAATTTGAACGCCACGTTTGGGATTGCGCACAGTTATCGAAGGCCCCAGCTGTATCGTCAGATTATTGAATTTGTAGAAGAAGAAAACGCCAAGGGTGCGCGACTGAGACCTCAGACTACTGCACGAGGTGTTGGCGGGCTTTTTGCGTTGGATCATAGGACCCCGTTTGCCGCGTCTAGTAGCTGGAAGGCGCTAGCCGAACTCCCGATGGCGAAACGGGTAGAAGCGTTGGAGGATGAGACTATTCGTCGAAGTTTGATTGATCTCGATCAACCGGCACAAATCGACTTCAATCTTGCGTTCATATTGACTGACGGAAAGGTGGATTACGCGCACGATGCGTCGAACTCTCTGGCGTCCTATGCGTCGGACCGAAACCTCTCGCCGGTTGAGGCGTTTATCGAATTAAATCGAGAACACAAAGGCCGCGTGGTGCTTTATCACCCAGGTCTGAATCAAAGCATGGATGCCGTTCAAGAAATGATTACTAATCCGATCGTCGCAATGGGTCTTGGAGATTCCGGAGCTCATGTAGGTCAGATTATGGATGCAAGTTCACCCACTTGGTTGCTGAGCCATTGGGTGAGAGATCGGCAAGTGATATCCCTTGAAGAGGCGATTCGTGGTTGGACTAGCGATACCGCTCAAATTTTTGGGATTCCTGATCGTGGTGTTTTACGTGAAGGAGCGCGAGCAGACATCAATGTGATCGACATCGATGAATTATCGTTGGCGCTTCCTGAGTACAAACATGACTTCCCTGCGGGAGCGGGTCGTTATGTCCAGCAAGGTAATGGATACGATCAGATGATCGTGAATGGGGCTGTATTTATGGAAGACGGACAACATACAGGGGCATATGCAGGTCGGGTATTAAGGAACTGATGTCTTCGACGATCCAGCAGAAGGAGTTTGTTTGACAGAATAGGGCGCGAGAGTAAGATACGCGACCGGTTAGCGCGGGTGTTTAGCTCAGTTGGGAGAGCGACGGCCTTACAAGCCGTAGGTCGCAGGTTCAAGCCCTGCAACACCCACCAGTCGTGCCCAACAAAGATCATTGGAGCGGTAGTTCAGCTGGTTAGAATACTGGCCTGTCACGCCAGGGGTCGCGGGTTCAAATCCCGTCCGCTCCGCCATTTACCTTTCCCGTAAGGTTCCGTAAGGTCCTTTTTACCGTATTTACTTCTTTAAATACAATCACTTAGCGTATAATGCCGTTCCGTAGCGTTTCCCTGAATCCGCAGTGATTTGGGGGTACTTTTTGGGGGTATCGCGTAAGTCGTGGGGGTATCAACGGGACTCACCGAGGTCAAAGTTCGCAAGGCGACGCCCGGCGACAAGCCCTATCGTTTGGCCGACCAACGGGGTTTGTATTTGCAAGTGCAGCCGAACGGCGGCAAGTACTGGCGCTACAAATATCGGTTTCGTCAGCACGGTCGATTACGCGAGAAGCTTTTGGCTCTTGGGACCTATCCGGAGATCACGCTCGCGGTGGCTCGGGAACGTCACTGGCATGCGCATAAGATGCTCGCAGAAGGGCGCGATCCGGGATTTGTTCGGCGCCAACAAAAAGCAGTTGAAAGGTCCAAGGCGGGTGACACCTTCGGGGCCATCGGTGCCGATTGGTTCGCGACGCACTCGGAAGCTTGGAGTGAGACCCACAGAGAACGCCAAGAGCGATTGCTCAACAAGGAACTGGTACCGCTGTTCCGAATTCCGATCACCGACGTGAAGGCTCCCGTGCTCCTCGGTGTGATTCGAAAGATTGAAGCAAGGGGGGTGATCGAGACGGCGCGTCGATCAAATCAAATTGCGAGTCAAATATTCCGCCATGGGATCGCGTTGGGTGTCACGGAGGCCGACCCGGCAGCACAAATATCGAACGCCTTGCGTGAACCAAAGTCCGGACATTTCGCGGCGACAACTGACCCCGTCGAGCTCGGTCGATTGTTAGCCGCCTTCGATTCCTATCGTGGCACGCCGGTGGTACGGGCGGCACTCAAGCTCACCCCGCTGTTACTCGTTCGACCCGGTGAACTACGGCACATGCAATGGGCCGACGTCGATTGGGACAACGCCGCGTGGATCATTCCCGGGGATCCCACAAAAAAGATCAAACGGGATCACGTGGTACCCCTCGCGCCGCAATCCCTTGCCACGTTGGGGGACCTGCAAACACTAACTGGTAATTACCGTTGGGCGTTCCCTTCGGCTAGATCGATGAACCGGCCATTGAGTGAGAACGCGGTGCTTGGTGCGATGCGACGCATGGACA
>ERZ651768.313-NODE-313-length-37026-cov-16.528864_pt1 | contig 37026 bp, 35 predicted proteins | sample MGYA00514754_ERZ651768 | MGnify/ENA metagenome assembly ERZ651768
ATAGACCTTCCCTAACCCGCTCACTGCCAAGGCTGATGCTGTGTCAGAGCACATCAGCAAATCCTTTTCGAACTTTTTCGAACCACACAAATCCAAGATAAGCAAACACCAACGCAACGGCTGTATAGATACCGATCCCAACAATGTCTGGAGCAGTATTCCATAATAAAAAGTTTCGTAGCTGTTCTATCGGGAATGTAATCGGATTTAGGTACAGAAGGAACTGAATACTCTCGGGCAAAGCACTCTTGGGATACAGGATGGGTGCCATAAAAAACAGCACTGTGTTGATCACGCCCACCAACTGGCTGATGTCTCTAAAGTAAACTGCTGCCGCAGACACAAACCAACCGATTCCTAAGCACACGATAGACAACATTAAAAATGGTAGCGCTAGAAATACTACAGACCATCCAAAAACATGATCTCCTCTAAACAGGTACAACCCGACCAAGTACAGCATCAAAACAGCAAGGCTAATACCAGCTTGGAATAAAGCCGATAACACCGTAACCCACGGGAGCGCCTCTAGTGGGAAAACCACTTTCTTGACGTATTGTGGATTATCCGGGATCAAAGTGGTCGACTGAATGAGACAATCGGACAACAAAGAATGTAAGATCATCCCTGAAAACAGTATCGCTGCAAATTGCGCCTGACCACCCTCCTGGACAGGCCATCTAATTTCTAGAACCAACCCAAATACAAACGTGTAGATCGCCAACATAAGCATTGGCGTAAGAAGCGACCACACCAGACCCAATGCTGTACCCCGGTAGCGCGAGAGAACAGCACGGCGAGTGAGCTGCTGAATGACAAAATGATTCGACCGGTAACTACCGAATAGAGTCAAAAGACACCTTCAATTGTGTATGAGCGATTGAGACTATTCTTTGTGGCATGCTAATTATTTCCAAGCAAATGAGCTAGATTTCGTATTCATCGCTGACGACCCGTTGAAGATACTGACCATAGCTGCTCTTTTTCAGAGTATCAGCCAGTGCTCCAAGTTGCTCGATAGTAATGTACTTCATCTGAAACGCGATCTCCTCTGGGCAACAGATCTTCAACCCCTGCCTAGATTCGAGTGTTTGGATAAATATAGATGCTTCTAATAACGACGCGTGTGTACCTGTATCCAGCCATGCCATTCCTCGACCTAGGGTCTTAACGTTGAGTTGGCCCAGGTCTAGATATTCCTGATTTAGGGTTGTAATTTCCAACTCTCCGCGTGCCGATGGTTTAAGAGAGCGTGCGAAATCAACTACCTGCGAATCATAGAAGTAGAGCCCAGTTACGGCATAACTGGATTGCGGCTTTTCTGGTTTTTCTTCCAAAGCTATTGCCACACCGTCGTTGTTGAAGGTAACGACACCATACCGTTCTGGATCCTGAACTCGGTAGGCAAATACCGTTGCTCCTCGGGGCTGTTCAGCTGCCTCTTGAACAATATTGCTTAGATCATGTCCGTGGAAAATATTATCGCCCAGGATCAGTGCGCAGTCGGAGCCCGCGATAAACTCTGCACCAAGAAGAAAAGCCTGAGCAAGCCCATCGGGTGATGGCTGAATCGCGTAAGAGAAATTCAGCCCCCAGGAACTGCCGTCACCCAAAAGATTTTCAAACCGAGGGACGTCCTCTGGTGTGGAGATAATTAGGATATCTCGTATACCTGCAAGCATTAGCACAGATAAGGGATAGTAAATCATCGGCTTGTCGTAAACTGGCAGTAACTGCTTGGACAAGACATTTGTAGCAGGCGCCAGTCGGGTACCAGCGCCACCGGCCAGAATAAGTCCCTTCATCTTAACGTCCCAATCCTCTTCGCTCGCTACCGAAGGAATCTGTGCTAACTGTTTGAACCCAGTCCCGACCACGTGTTGACACATACCACTCAACCGTCTTTCGAAGTCCGGTTACAAAAGTCTCTCGTGTTGACCAGCCCAGTTCTTCCTGCAATCGACGACAATCTATTGCATATCGATAATCATGGCCAGGGCGGTCTTCTACAAACTGAATGAGCTTCTCCCGGTTCGGCAATGTTTCTAGCGGTTTAAGCTCATCCAGGATATTACATATCGTTTTAACTACATCAATATTTCGCTTTTCACAGTTACCACCGATGTTATATCGTCTTCCAGGCCTTCCCTCGAACAGAATCTTTGTTAATGCTCGCGCATGATCACTGACATATAGCCAGTCTCGGACGTTCTCTCCTGCCCCATAAACAGGGATGGGTTCCCCGGCCATAGCTTTATCAATCACAACCGGAACAAGTTTCTCGGGGTATTGGTACGGTCCATAATTATTCGAGCAGTTTGATATTGACGTGTTCAGGTCATAAGTTTCGCCCCACGCCCTGACCAGGTGATCGGCGCTGGCTTTGCTTGCAGAATACGGTGAATTCGGCTCATAAGGAGATTGTTCGGAGAAAAGCCCGCCTGTTCCCAAAGATCCAAAAACCTCATCTGTTGAAACATGTAGGAATCGACAGCCTGACCCACCCGATCGTCCTTGTTCAAGATGATGGGTCCTGACAGCTTCCAACAAAGTATAGGTGCCTATTATATTAGTCTGAACAAAGTCGTCCGCAGAATCGATCGATCGATCGACATGGGATTCTGCAGCAAGGTGTATAACCCCTGTTGGGTTGTGCTTCTGGAAAAGACTTCGCACTGAATCCGCATCGCATATATTCATCTGTTCAAAAACGTAATATTTCGACTCAGCAATGTCACTGAGAGTCGCTAAGTTACCGGCATAGGTCAAACAGTCTACGTTGACCACGCAGCAATCGGTACTGGCTAGCAGTTCTCGCACCACTGCTGAGCCGATAAAGCCGGCTCCACCGGTCACAATGATGGTGCCTGATTCACGCCCTAACGTCATGCTCATGAATATGACTACGTTGGATCGGACTGAGAGGGGTCGGAGCGCATGTGTTGTCCCAGCCAGTCAACATAACGGCGTACACCGGCCTCAAGCGCTGTAAATTTCCTATCATAGCCCGCCTCGCGCAATCTACCGACATCAGCCTGGGTAAAGTCTTGGTACTTACCTGTCAGGCTGGCGGGCATATCAAAATAGCTAATGATCTCCTGAGTCTGGCACTCTTCCAAGCTCAAAGACTTGCTACCTGAGACTGTCCGACAGCTATTGACAACCGCAAGACCTATATCATTAAAGCTTCGACTGACACCAGTACCCAAGTTAAAAATTCCTTTGAAATCAGGATGGTCCATACAAAACAGGTTGGCGTCTACAATATCTTCAATCGAGACAAAATCTCTGCGCTGCTCACCATCGCCATACCCACCGGATGCCCCGAACAAGCGAACCTGACCGGTCGCCTGATACTGATGAAACAATTGATACGCAACGGATGCCATGTGGGCTTTATGCTGTTCCCTCGCTCCATACACATTAAAATAACGCAAACCCACAACCTGGTTCGTGCAAGACGCTTCTCGAACTCGAACATAGCGGTCAAAGATCAATTTGGACAGTGCATAGACGTTCAAAGGATTTTCATACTCACTGAGCTCTTCGAACACTTTGGATTCTCCATATACCGAAGCAGAAGACGCGTAGACAAAGGGCACATCACAACTACGACAAGCTTCGTACAGGTGCTTTGAGTAAGAGAAATTGTTTTCCATCATAAAATGGCCATCTGTCACCGTCGTGTCTGAACACGCGCCTTGGTGAAAAACCATACGGGTTTGCTGAGGCAACCCGTTCTTGATCACATCTTTGAGAAACTGTGACTTGTCCAGGTAATCAGAAAACTCAAGGTCGATAATATTCGATACCTTGACCCCATCTTCAAGATCATCCACCACTATCACGTTGCTTAGGCCTCTGTCATTGAGACCAGCAACAATATTCGACCCAACAAACCCAGCACCACCAGTAACAATGTACATTACGCCGTTGCTCTTTCCAACTCACGAACGATTTCGGGCAGCGTTACCGTAGCAGTACCGAATTTGCCCACCACAATTCCTGCAGCAGTATTTGCGTATTCTAGAATTTCGCTCCACCTCATACCACAGGCCAGGAATACCGCGATGGCAGCAACTACAGTATCGCCCGCGCCACTAACATCGTAGACCTGTTTAGCATTAGACGACTGGTTAACAAGTGTGCCATCTTCAGCAAACAGCGTCATACCGTCTGGCCCACGTGTGACGAGAAGTCCTTGAAGCGAAAGCTCTTCGATCAGTGAATAAGCTTTCTTATTGAATTCCTCGGTCGTCGGGCAATCTCCGACACTTTGAACAAACTCCGATGTATTCGGCGTAACAATGGTGGCGCCACGATAGTCCGAAAAATCGATCCCTTTGGGGTCAACCACAACAGGAATCGCGTGCTGATGGGCGAGACTTATGATCTGAGGGACATTGGATAACCCTCCCTTCCCGTAGTCTGAAACAACGACAACGGACACACCCGTCAGCAATCGTTCGTAATCATCCAGGACTCGCTCAGTCAGACTCACACTAGGCGTTCCTTCGAAATCCACACGAATCAGTTGCTGATTTAGCGATACAACCCTTAGTTTTTCGGTAGTTCGATTTTCCATGTCGATGTGCAAGTGCCTGTCGACCCCTGAATCTGCCAGCAGACCGTCTAACAACCTACCACTCGCATCGTCACCGACGATCGAGAGTAGACGGCACTGAGCACCTATGCTCCTGATATTGGCGGCGACGTTGCCGGCCCCCCCGATACACTCAGTCATTGAATCGACCGAGACGACCGGCACCGGTGCTTCTGGAGATATTCTTGTGACGGATCCGGACCAGTACCGATCCAGCATGAGGTCACCAACAACTAAAATGCGTTGTGCGGCTATCAGCGTTGTCAGCGAATTATTCATGCTCTCAGAATCGTTATCAGTCAATGGTCTTATGTGGGGCTACCACGGCCAATCCCACAGTAGGTGAACCCGGCTTCAGTTAACACTGCTGGATCATAAATATTTCGTCCATCAAATATAACAGTGCCTTTCATACGCTTCTTAACCTCCATCAGGTCCAGAGTCCTAAATTCTTTCCATTCGGTCACTATGATCAGTCCATCGGCATCATTCAGTGCGCTGTAACGGTCAGAGGAAAATGTAATTGTCGGATTGTCTCTAAACATCTCTTGGGCCTGGGCATTACAGATTGGATCATAGGCGGACACCGTAGAGCCATTGGAGTGAAGTTGTTCAATGACTGATAGACTTGGCGCCTCCCGCATGTCATCTGTATTGGGCTTAAATGCAAGACCCCACAGCGCGAAGTGTCTACCTTGAATATCATTCTGATAGAAGTGCAAAATTTTCTCAACAAGAACTTGTTTCTGAGCTGTGTTCACTTCATCAACTGCACTGAGCAGGCGACTATCGTATTGGTGAATCTTGCCGATCTGGTAAAGTGCTCGCACATCTTTAGGGAAGCAGGAACCTCCATATCCACAGCCAGGGTAGATAAACTCATAGCCAATTCTTGGGTCCGAGCCCATCCCAAGTCTTACCGACTCAATATCAGCACCAAGGCGATCAGACAGGTTCGCTATTTCGTTTATAAATGATATTTTGGTCGCAAGCATCGCGTTGGCAGCATACTTAGTTAATTCTGCAGATCGTATATCCATAAAGAGCATACGATCATGACTGCGATTGAACGGTGAATACAGGCTGCGCATCACCTCTTGAGCTCTGTGGCTGTCTGTGCCAACAATGATTCGATCCGGTTTTAGGAAATCGGCAACCGCATCCCCTTCTTTAAGAAATTCAGGATTCGAGACAACATCGAACTCCACACAACAGTCGCGTTGCGCAAGTACACCGTCTATTTCTTTGCGTACTGCATCACATGAACCCACCGGCACAGTGGATTTTGTAACCACCACGACATAATCCTCGATCCATTGGGCTATCGACCGAGCGGCAGCGAGCACGTGGGCAAGCTCCGCAGATCCGTCCTCCTTTTGCGGCGTACCCACTGCAATCACAATTACCTCCGCCCCATTGATTCCGTGCTCGACACTGTTTGTAAAGAGCAATCTCTTTGCAAGTAGATTAGTTGTAACAATCTCCTCCAGGCCTGTTTCATGAATATGGACCTTTCCTTCTGATAGATCAGTGATTTTCTTTTCATCGATATCAACACATGTGACGTGATTTCCAGCATCAGCCAGGCAAGCACCACTGACGAGGCCAACATATCCCGCCCCTATAACCGATATCCTCATTGTGTACTCCAGACATACGAGTCAAGCAAAAGAAAGGGTGCCTGCGGGCACCCTTTCCACCATGGTGCAATTATATCAATCGGACGTAACATCGATCTGTGTTTGCAACGGGACATCCTTAACAACAATCACACCCCGGTTAGCCTTAATGATCGTTAATCCAATTCCACGAACTCCCGTGAGTTCTTCGATTGAGGCAAAATCACCATACTGTTTCCGATAATTCACAATCGCCTGGGCGAGACTGGGTCCGATTCCGTGAATATTTTCGGCCAGTTCACCGACTTCAGCCCTATTAATGTTGACTGTCCCAGCCATGGCACCCGTCGACAACAACATACCCATAAGCACGACTAAACAATAATTTTTCAGCTTCATAAGCTACGCTCCTTGTAGAATTGTATGAAAGGCTTCACTGCATCCTTGCAGTGACTACGAGTATCGTTGAGCGCTCGATTGGTATTCAACAGTCACACGTCACTTGCAACCTATTTATCTTTCCTGTAGGCGTGGTGTTGTCTTCGCGGGTCCGGTACTGTTCCAATTTTTACATCCCGGACACTGCCAATGCATTGATTTGCCTTTGAAGCCACAATTACGACATTCGTAGCTTCTCGCCATGCCAAAAAGAGCCGACACCAAATCTATCAGGAAACTCAGGCTCCGATCAGACCGGAATTCGTCCCCGCCACCGGCATCTGACTCGATAAGGTCAGTTAGTGATTTCAGTGAGTGCGTATCTCGCATCCAGCTCAGCAAACGACTGCGAGCCTGGCTAGGCTGACCGTTTTCTATAAGAAAATCGACTAATGTCATTACCAGTCGAAAGTCATTGTTAAGCTCGAGGCCTCGTTCCAGAAATGTTCGATAGTCAGGCATTCGTCCTAAACTCTGATAGCTCTGTCGAACCAAACCGACTACATCAGGCAACATTTCGGGATGCAGGTTTACTATTTTTGTCCAATCTCTTATTGCAAGTTGATGCTCATTCTTGATCGCTCTGAGCCTTCCAGATTGCATCAGCGCCCGGGTACAGTCCTTTTCCAAGATCAACGCCTGCTTGATAAACCCTGCACATTCCTGATAAAACCCTGCTGCCATTCGCTCCTCCGCAAGCTCGCAGTAATATTGCGCAAGTAGACCAGTCAAGTCCTCACTGCTCGCCGAAGAGAGCCTCTTTGCGGCATCTATGGCATTATCCCACTCCTTTTCTTGCTCATAGAGTTGTAACAACAGGCGGTAGGCCGATTCCGAATAGTCAGCAGCCTCAGCCACCTCAAGCAGCAAACTTTCTGCTCTGTCGAACAATCCTGCCTTGTAATAGTCCTGACCCAATTCATACAGCGCAAGAAGACGCTGTTGCGGTTCTAGGCCACTCCTCGCAATCAGATTTTGGTGGAGCTGGGTCGCCCTTTCTATCTCTCCTCGACGCCTGAATAGATTTCCGAGGGCAAGCTGGATCTCGACAGTTTCCTCGTGTGCCTCCAAAGCACTTATCAACACATCAAGAGCTTTGTCTTGTTGTTCATCCAATAGCAAATTAAGGCTTTTAAAATAAACCTGAGGTATGTCTGACCCTACACTGCGTGTGGAACGACGTCCTCTCGACGCAGCGTACCAACCGGAAGCAGCTGCCAGTGGCAACAGCAGGAGGAGCCAGATCGGGTCCATTGTGCTAACTCCCCTCCTTTGTTATTTGTTCGCGTACTACTGCACGTTTTGACTGTAATGCCCGCAACTGCTTGACAACTTTTGTCAGGCGTATTTTTAATCGTAGAAGAATCAGACTACTCGTGAACACCCCAAACAGGATACCCGCACCAAGCGTAAGCAGCAAAAGTATCGCGATGGGTCCGTCCCAGACCATTCCGAAATAGTAGTGAACTTGAATATCGTGTGGATTCTGAACAATGAATGTAAACACAAACAAAAACAGCACAATCGAAGTCGATACGTAGAAGACAACTTTCATTTTGTGAAACAGTTGGAGGATCCGCTACCTAACGGGTTACCGGTCCTACCTGTAGCTGATTTGCGGGCGATCAGGTCACCTGGCAGAATCTTCGCCATCAGTCTTTGTTTTGTTGACTCGTTCTCTTAACAATCGACCAGGTTTGAAATGCGGGACGTACTTTCCAGGCACTGACACGGATTCGCCAGTCTTTGGATTTCGACCAGTACGCGGCGCCCTAAATCTCAATCCGATACTCCCAAATCCTCGGATTTCGATACGATCTCCATCGACTAACGAGTTACTCATGTATTCAAGCACAGCGTTAACGGAAGTTTCAATATCGCGCGATGGTAAATGAATCTGTCCCGCAACTAGTCGTTCAATAAGGTCGGATTTAGTCATTGGAACAGCTCTGTCAACAATCTCATTTCGATTTCTAGGTGCTAATTAGCAGCGCTCAGATTTCTCTCTTGGACAACTCTTCCTTTAATTTATCCCCTAGTGAGATGGTGGTTGAAGGTCTGGCTGTGTACTCTTCTATCGCCTTCCCTTCTATCTCCATCTCTAGCGCTTTAACAGACAGCGTTATACGTCGACTCTTTCTATCGATACTGGTAACTCGTGCTTCAATTTCGGCATCCGACTGCAACACGTTGCGCGCATCTTCTACAAAGTCCCGCGACAGATCAGCTGCCCGGAGATAACCTTCAATACCTTCTTCCAAGCGGATGACGGCGCCTTTTACATCTATAGCGTCAACAACACCTTTCACTACCGATCCTTTGGGATTGGCTGAAACATAGGCCCCAAAAGGATCCTCTTGAGCTTGTTTAATCCCCAGTGATATGCGTTCTCGGTCAGGGTCTACTGCCAGAACGACCGCGGTTACCTCGTCACCCTTTTTAAATTCCCTGGTGATGTCTTCGCCAGGGCGGTCCCAGGACAAGTCACTAAGATGAATAAGTCCGTCTATGCCACCATCCAAACCAATGAACACGCCAAAGTCAGTAATGGATCTAATCTGACCCGTTATACGGTCATTTTTATTGTGCGTGGTCGCAAACTCTTCCCATGGGTTGGGCGTGCATTGTTTAATTCCCAACGATATCCGCCGCCGTTCAGAATCAATCTCAAGCACCATGACTTCAACTTCATCTCCTAAGTGGCACACTTTACTTGGATGAACATTTTTGTTGGTCCAGTCCATTTCAGAGACATGAACCAAGCCCTCAACACCCTCTTCCAGTTCAACAAAGACACCATAATCCGTAATATTAGTAATCTTGCCAAATATTCGAGTGCTTTCTGGATAACGTCGCGCTATATCTGCCCATGGATCTTCACCGAGTTGCTTAAGCCCTAACGATACCCGGTTTCTCTCTCGATCGAATTTCAGTACCCGGACATCCAATTCCTGACCCACCTCCAAAACATCTGATGGGTGTTTAACTCGCTTCCAGGCAATGTCGGTAATATGTAAGAGCCCATCTAACCCGCCTAAATTAACGAACGCACCGTAATCTGTCAGGTTCTTGACGATACCCTTCATTATTTGGCCCTCTTCGAGGTTCTGGAGTAATTCGGCACGTTCAACCTCCATCTCTTTCTCGACAACTGCCCGCCGCGAAACAACGACATTGTTTCTTACCCGGTCCAGCTTTATCACCTTGAACTCGAGCTCTTTGTTCTCGAGGAAAACGGTATCCGTCACCGGTCTGACATCTACCAGTGATCCCGGCAAGAAAGCTCTTACCTCGTCCATCGAGACTGTAAATCCGCCCTTAACTTTTCCCGTCAAAAATCCTTTCACGATCGATTGGTCGGCAAAAGCACTCTCCAGAGCTTCCCACGATTTCGCCCTTCGCGCACGCTCTCGAGACAGGCGGGTATTTCCATAACCGTCCTCGACTGTTTCGATGGCGACTTCAACCCGATCGCCGATGTTGACCTGAACCGCACCTTCAGAATCCCTAAACTGAGACGCAGGTATTTCAGACTCTGACTTAAGACCTGCATTAACAATGACGTAATCACCGTTTATATCGACAACTTCAGCCTCAATTACTGCACCAGGCTTCATTTCAGAGCTGTTTAAGCTCTCTTCCAGTAGTTCTGCAAAGCTTTCTGACATAGTGTATGGATTCTAGGCTTTCGCCCAATCTTCTCGACGAGTTAGTGGTTAGTATTTAACCGGAGCCCGCCCATCGCGAGGACACTCCGGATCTGTGATTCGATCATAGATTAGGCATCGAACAAACATTCATGAGGTATATAATTCATTTAATTGGATACATAGCCGCTGGATTTGTTGGTACAAATGCTTTACCCATCGTTGCTCTGGGTTAGTTTAGCTGTAAGTAGATCATCAACTTTTTTGACAACTTGATCAATTCCAATTTCTGTTGTATCTAAGATGACCGCATCATTCGCGGGTTCCAAAGGCGAAACCGCCCGGCTTCTGTCGTTTTGGTCGCGAGCTGATACTTCCTGTTCAACGCCAGCAAGGGTAGCACTAAAACCCTTTTCCAACAACTGTTTATAGCGTCTTAGTGCTCTGATTTTGAGCGTTCCTGTTAGAAACACTTTGAGTGTCGCATCCGGAAACACCACGGTCCCCATATCCCTGCCATCTGCCACCAAGCCAGGAGCCTGTCGTTCAAACCGCTGTCTGGCGATCAAACATTCCCGGACGGACTGTTGTGACGCGTAAGTTGAGGCCGCCAACCCGGCGTCGGGACTTCGTAGGGCCGTGGTGACATCATTGCCATTGACCAAGATGATGACTTCACCGGTCGTTTCAACGACAAAATCAAAATCAGTCTCTGCAAGAATCCTTTGGATGCCGAGTAAATCATCGGGTAATACGCCTAACTTCTGAGCGCTGAAAGCGAACGCTCGATAAAGTGCGCCGCTATCGAGAATCCTCCAATGTCGAAGCATAGCGATCCGACTGGCAACAGTCCCTTTACCACTACCCCCTGGCCCGTCTAGAGCCAAAACTGGCACCTCAGCCACGATGAGGCCCAACTTGTTCTTTTATTGGCATACCCATTGATGCTGCCAGTTCAACAAACCCTGGAAATGACGTTCTCACGTTTACAGTATCTTTAATGCAGATCGAACCGGAAACAACCAGCCCAGCAATCGCGAATGCCATCGCTATACGATGATCCGAACGGCAATTAACCGCTCCCGGTAATATCTCACCTCCAGTTACTGAATATCCATCGGGTCGCTCCTCCACCGAAACTCCCAATACGTTTAACCCAGAAACTATCGATCGAATCCGATCACTTTCTTTAACCCTGAGTTCTTCCGCTCCTTGCAGTGTTGTTATTCCGCGCGCACAAGCTGCTGCAATTGATAAGATGGGGAACTCGTCAATGGCTCGTGCTACCTGATGCGTCTCGATCTTGACACCCCTTAACGGGGTAGAGTTCACCATCAGATCGGCTGTAGGTTCCCCGCATATCGTATTTTCGTTGAGGCAGTCGATACTGGCTCCCATTTTTTGCAGAATTTCAATCACGCCGGTTCTCGTTGGATTTACACCTACGTTTTTCACAATAATCTGAGATTCAGTTGTGATCGCCGCACCGACTATAAAGAATGCAGCAGATGACAAATCCCCTGGTACGATTACCTTTGTTCCCGCTAATTCCTTTCCACCAACGACACTAATCCAATCACCTTGTTTCGAAATGGTATGCCCAAAGCCTCTTAGCATTCGCTCAGTGTGGTCACGAGTCTGTTCTGGCTCTTTGACCCGACTAGCTCCATCCGCACATAGTGCAGCTAACAGAAATGCCGATTTGACCTGCGCGCTGGCAACTGGCATTACATAATCAACACCCTTGAGTTGATTAACCGGCTTTATTTGAATCGGCGGATAACCAGTGTTCTGTACAGAAATATCGGCACCTAGGGCAAGCAACGGTTCAACAACTCGAGCCATGGGTCGTTGACTGAGGGAATCATCTCCAATCAACATCGACGGAAACGACTGTCCTGCCAGAACGCCGGCCATTAAACGCATCGCAGTACCAGAGTTTCCCATATTCAACGGTTGCCCTGGATCCTTCAGTCCGTATAGACCGACACCTTCGATCACCATTTCTTCCTTTTTACGATGATCTATCTTTACTCCCATGTTACGCAACGCGTTCACAGTCGAAAGAACATCTTCACTCTCCAGCAGTCCCTTAATCATCGTACGCCCCTGTGCAATCGCCCCAAGGATTACAGCACGATGACTGATCGATTTATCACCGGGTACGGAAATTGACCCTCTGAGTACGCCTGGGCCGTTGATGATAAACGAGTTCATGCTCAAACACGCAGGAGATCGCTACGAGCGCCTGTCCTTGATCTGCCTACGTACCTCATTTGCATGTTTGAACATTTCCTCTAAAGCAGATGAATCCGAGCGGTCTATCAATCCAGCCAAATCATCTATAGCCGACGAATATTCCGTCAACCGCTGCAATATCGCATGTTTATTGCTCAGAAAAATATCTCGCCACATCACAGGATCGCTAGAAGCGATTCGAGTGATATCGTAGAAACCCCCCGCCGATAGGTTTAAACAATTCTTTGAATTATTCTGCCGAGACAACAAATCCACTAAAATAAATGCCAACGCGTGTGGAAGATGGCTGGTCAGTGCCAACAGATCATCGTGGACTGAAGGCTCCATGAAAACAACCTCAGCACCGATCGTTTCCCACATATCTTTTACTGCTGATATGGCTTCAGTACGAGTGTTAGCCATCGGTGTGAGTATAGTTCGATGACCATAAAAAAGCGTTTCTGATGCCGCATCAACTCCGCTTTTTTCTTTGCCGGCTATCGGATGACCCGGTACAAAATTGACAATTTTATCGCCGAGACCACTCACTGCCGCATCAACTATAGATCCTTTCACGCTACCAGCATCGGTAACAACCGTAGTCTCTCCTAGATACGACTTGAGTTCGTGGAAAATCGATGCGATGGTGTTCACCGGTGAGGCGATAATAACCATTTCAGCCTGCTCGACTGCAGGACCTAAATCCAGTGACCAACTGTCAATAACCCCAAGCGCCTGGGCTCGTTGAAGGGTACTCTCTCTACCCCCGAATCCTGTAACATGACCCACGGCATTTTCACAACGCAGTGCCTTAGCAACAGATCCCCCAATCAAACCAACCCCGATAATGGTGAGATAATCAATCAACTTGATGCTCAATCAGGACAGTAGCTAAACCGTTCGTGAGCATCTATACCGCTAGCGCGACAGTCAGCGCATCGATCATCTTTTCATTCTCATGAGGCAATCCGACTGTAACTCTCAGGTGATTCGGTAAGCCATAGTTTGCAACAGGCCGCACAATCACACCTTGCATTAGCATCGATTCATAGACCGATATCGCTGGGCGCGCTACATTTACGCAAACAAAATTACCTGCCGAGGGAATATACTCAAGGCCAAGTTCTGAAAAACCAGCATAGATTCTATGTCTACCCTGGCTATTGAGACGCCGACTCTCAGCAAGAAACTCGGCATCATCCAGCGCAAGTCGTGCCGCTGCAAGTCCAAAACTGTTGACGTTGAACGGTTGTCGCACTCGATTCAGCAAGTCCGCTATAGCAGGCGATGACACGCTGTAGCCAACTCGCATTCCGGCTAGTCCGTAAATCTTTGAGAATGTCCTTGTCGAAACCAGAAATGGGTAGTCATTCATCAAATCTATTGCATTAGGAAAATCTGGATCTTCGCAGTATTCATAATAGGCCTCATCAATAACTACTATAGTCGTTGCCGGCACGTGGTCGAGAAATGAAAGTAGCGCTCGAGATTCTACCCAAGTACCGGTTGGGTTATTGGGATTCGCGATGAAAACTACTCGCGTATTTTGATCGACTAGAGAGAGCATTGCATCCAGATCGTGTCCCCACGATATCGCGGGAGCCGTTTTAAGATCTGCACCAGCCGCAGAGGCAGCCAGGCTGTAAACTGCGAAAGAATGTTCCGATACTACAACCCCCTGGCCTGGGCAGACGAACGCGCGCACCAGGAGTTCGAGAACATCGTTAGAACCATTGCCGAGTGTCAGTTGGTCCGTAGATACTCCAAGCAAATCTGAAAGCCTTATTTTTAGTGCGTATCCAGAACCATCAGGGTACCTACTGGTGTCTGACTGTTGCTGCGCAAGTGCCTTTGCGATCACCTCATCGGATGTTCTCGGGTTTTCGTTGGAAGCGAGCTTGACTATGTCAGACAACCCGAGGTCGCGTTCTAATTCTTCGACCGGCTTTCCAGGTTGGTAGGGTTGAAGTGCCCGTACCCCATTGACTGCCAGGTCCCTGGCATTGAACGCCATGTTGCTCAGATACTCCTCGGATAGGAGCCCAAGACCTTAAACATGGCCGCATTGGCTTTCATCTGTGACAACGCGCTTTCAACGTTCGAATTTTGCACGTGACCTTCTATATCGATGAAAAACATATATTCCCACATCTCTGTTCTGGAGGGCCGCGATTCTACACGTGTCATATTAATATTGTGAACAGAAAGTGGCTCGAGCAACGCGTGCAAAGCACCTGGTCTTTCCTGAGCACTCATTACCAAACTAGTTTTATCTCGACCTGAGGGTAGGACCGAATGACGACCAAGCACTAGAAACCTGGTGGTGTTCCCGGGTTGGTCTTCTATGTCTGCTTGAAGTATCTGCAAACCAAAAGCATCTGCGGCCTCACCAGCAGCTATTGCCACACAGGTCGGACTGTCGAGTACCTGACGCACAGCATCTGAGTTACTCGCACAAGCCACCCTCTCGGTCGACGGAAGATTAACATCCAGCCATTGCCGGCATTGTGCTAGAGCTTGCTGATGGGCAAGCACCTTGGTCGGAGAAGTATTCCCAGCGGAACCGATAAGGCAGTGCTTAATCCTCAGATCGACCTCGCCGGAGATTTTAAGCGACGTGGTCAACAGTCTGTCCAGAGTGAGATGGATGCCGCCTTCTGCAGAATTCTCAACCGGGACCACACCAAAATCGCAGTGGTCGGCTTCGACCAAACGAAATACCTCTTCAATGCTCGATGTCAACTTTAGGTCGATTTCAAAACCGAACTGTTTGCGTGTCGCAAGTTCCGAGAAAGTGCCGTCCGGACCGAGTGTGGCAATCGAAGGCTTTGCTTCGGTAGCACGGCAAATAGAGATAATCTCCCGAAATAACCGCTCAACCGCTTCTGAGCCTAACGGTCCATTATTCGCATGCTGAAGTCGTTGAAGGATCTGCGCTTCACGCTCTGGTCGATAAACAATGTCAGCTTTCTGGCCAGGCTTTTGGTCCCCCACCTTCATTGCAGTTCGAGCACGCTCATTAAACAATATCAACAAACTGTCATCGATCTGATCGATCTCGCTTCGCAGATTTTTGATGTCTTTGGTGTCGGTCATTGGTCTATGAGCATTGTGTTTAATATCGGCGAATCCAGATCGTTCGTTTGTAAACTAAGCTACCCGCGAGAGCTAATATAGTCCCTTCTCCTGGGCTAAGATTCTATTTCTGGTTCAGTGCCTGTAGAGTCGACGACCAAACCTAAGCTAATCAAATCCTCGCCGTCAGCCAGTGTAATCAGTCGAACCCCTTGGGTATTACGCCCCAACTCTGAAATACCGTCAACACTGGTGCGAACCAGTCGTCCGCCATCCGTCAACAACATCAGCTCATCTTCTGGAGAAGTCAAAACAGCGCCGATCAACGATCCGTTTCTGTTGCCATTCTGAATTGCAATTACACCTTGCCCGCCCCGACGTTTACGTGGAAATGCCTTGACCGCAGTACGTTTTCCATAGCCACGAGCGGTTGCCGTCAACACGGTTTTATCCAGTTCATTTTGGCCAACAACCAACATAGAGATCAGACGTTGATCAGATTTTAGGGCTATCCCTTTTACCCCACGAGCTGATCGACCCATAACCCTGACATCAGTCTCTGCGAAGCGTATTGACTTTCCGGAACAGCTGAACAAAAGCAAGTCAGAGTTTCCCTGCGTCATACCGGCACTCACTAATTCATCTCCCTCCGACAACGTGAGTACACGCAACCCAGACGGCCTGGGTCTCGAAAAAGATTCGAGACTACATTTCTTTACAATACCCTCGGCCGTCGACATAAATACGAATTGGCCTTGTAGATCCTTGCCCAGCGGCAAGAAGGCAGTTATACGCTCTTGTGCGCCCAAAGGTAGCAGATTAACAAGGGGTCGACCTCGTGCTTGCCGCCCAGCCTGGGGTAATTGATAGACACGCAACCAATAGACTTTGCCATAGTTAGAAAAACAAAGAATGGTATCGTGTGAATTTGCAACGAACATTGACTTTACAAAGTCGTCCTGCTTGGTGCGGGTTGCAACTCTGCCTTTGCCACCTCTACGTTGAGCGTGATAATCAGACAATGGCTGCGCCTTTGCGTACCCTTCCCCTGATAGTGTCACTACTATCTCTTCGCGAACAATCAGGTCTTCTTCATTCAAATCAAGATGAGTCGCCAAAATCTCGGTGCGCCGATTGTCACCATAGTTTTCTTTAATTTCCTGTAGCTCGCTCTCTACAACAGCCACCAAACGGTCCGGTCGCTCAAGAATATCCAGTAGATCGCGAATTACTAACAAGTTGTTCTCGTATTCAGATTTTATTTTTTCTTTTTCGAGGCCAGTTAAACGGTGCAGTCTGAGATCTAGAATCGATTGTGCTTGTGCCTGTGTCAATCGATAACCGTCTTCCCTCAATCCTTTTTCAGGATCCATATCATCCGGACGGGAGATCGTCGAATCACCCAGACTGGTCAGTTCGCTCACAAGTGCAGCATCCCACAACGTTGAAATAAGTTGATTCCTCGCAGCCGTGGGGTCAGATGCCGCTTTTATCATTTCTATGACCTGGTCGATGTTAGCCAAGGCTACTGCCAGCCCTTCAAGGGCATGGGTTCTGGCTCTTGTTTTCCTCAAGTTGAATATGGTACGACGGGTAACAACCTCGCGACGGTGTTGCAAGAAACAGTCTAGCAACTCCTTTAAGTTAAATAGTTTTGGCAGGTTATTACTTAGCCCAACCAGGTTTATGCCGAAAACCGTCTGTAATTGAGTGTGCTGATACAAATTGTTGAGAACAATTGCCGGCACCTCACCACGCTTGAGTTCGATGACCATTCGCATCCCAGACTTGTCAGACTCGTCTCTAAGTCCACTAATGCCACTGACTTTTCCTTCTTTCACCAGTTCGGCAATCTTTTCAAGAAGCCTTGCTTTGTTTACCTGATAGGGCAATTCCGTCACTACAAGACTTGAGCGTTGACTGTCTTTTTTCTCCTCAATTTCGACTCTGGAGCGTATATGGACCCTGCCCCGCCCAGTCTCATAGGCCTGCCTAATACCACTATGCCCGTTAATAATGGCAGCTGTGGGGAAATCCGGTCCGGGTAACACCTCCATTAACTGGTCAATCGACGCGTCAGGTTCACGAATAAGCAGTAAGCACGCTTCTATGGTTTCTGAGAGATTATGCGGTGGTATGTTGGTCGCCATACCCACCGCAATCCCAGATGAACCGTTAACCAGAAGATTGGGGAAACGTGCCGGGAGTACCGCGGGTTGTGTCTCCGATTCATCGTAGTTTGGATAAAAGTCGACCGTTTCTTTATCGAGATCATCAAGCAACTCGTGCGCGAGGCGCGATAGGCGTATCTCTGTGTAACGCATGGCGGCGGGAGAGTCCCCATCTACTGAACCAAAATTTCCCTGACCATCTACAAGGGGATAGCGCAGCGAGAATGGCTGAGCCATACGAACAATCGTGTCGTAAACCGCAGTATCGCCGTGCGGGTGATACCTGCCAATGACATCACCTACGATGCGCGCTGATTTTTTGTAAGCTTTATTCCAGTCGTTACTTAATCCCGACATAGCGTACAAAACTCGCCGGTGTACTGGCTTGAGGCCATCACGAACATCCGGTAGGGCACGGCCTACGATGACACTCATTGCATAGTCTAAATACGACTGACGCATCTCCTGTTCGAGATCCGAAGCTATGGTTTCTTTGGCAATATCATTCATCTGCACTACTCAACTTGAAGTTACTACGACAGTTTTACGACTGCCCGCCAGCGGGCTAAAATCGATTGAATTTACAGGACAATTTGAGCCCTTTTCGGGACAAAAATCAGGCTGTTATTTTACCACAAATCAAGGCTCAACCGCGGCATTTACAGGAGACAGATCCCAACAAAATACGATTCAGTTTGCGGATTTTTTCACGTTCGGAATAGGGACAACCAAGAAATAAGATACCCTTAAAAAAGCACCCCAATTGCTCCTTCGCACAACGTGGTTAGTTTGCCGATCCATGGCATCAATACGACCACAGCAAGGCCATTAATCGTAAGCAGAATTCGAGCATCTTGTTTCGGACTGAACTGCAACCCTGAATGAGATGTTGCGAGATCATCAAAATACATCACCTTTACGATTCGAAGATAGTAAAACGCACCAATTACAGATAAAACAACGGCCACTACCGCGACCCAGGTCATACCTGCATTCACTACCGCCTGTAATACTGATAACTTGGCATAGAATCCAATAGTGGGTGGTATCCCCGCAAGAGAAAACATCAACAGAAGCATAATGAACGCAGCCCACGGGTGAGATTGATTCAACCCCGAATAGTCCTCAATTAAATCAGCTTCCACACCCTCGCTCGATAAAGCCAGTATGACCCCAAAAGCTCCCAAGGTAACCGCCGCGTAAATCAAAATATAGGCCATAGCGGAGGCATAGCCGGACGCCTCCCCAGTCAAAATTCCCAGTAAAAAGAAGCCGACATGAGCAATTGCCGAATAGGCCAGCATGCGTTTGATATTGCTTTGTGCGATAGCAATGATGTTGCCTAGAGCTAGAGAGATTATAGAGACCACGAGCAGCATCCCCTGCCATTCGGTAGCGAGCGATTCAAGCCCATCTGCCAGAAGTCTGAGTATGATTGCAAAGCCCGCAAGCTTTGGCGCTGTCGCCAGGTATACCGTGCTTGACGTTGGTGACCCCTCGTAAACATCGGGCACCCACATATGAAAAGGTACCGCGCCCATCTTGAACAAAAGTCCAACCAGAACCAGTATCAGCGCCATGGTTCTTGGTAGCATGCTCCCGTCTTGGCGCACTATCGATACTGACAGTTCGTTTATGTATAGCGTCCCGGTGAGCCCATACAGTAGCGATATGCCGTACAGCAATATCCCGGAAGCCAGTGCACCCAATACAAAGTATTTCATGGCGGCTTCTGACGCAGCCGTCGAATCGATCCTCAAAGCCACCATCGTATACAGGCACAACGCGAGCAATTCCAGACCCACGTAGAGGGACAGCAGATGATTTGAAGCCGTCATCACCATCATTCCGACAACTCCGAATAACGCTAGCGCAAAAAACTCTCCTTTCCACAGTCCTCTAACATCCGCATAACCTCGACTGTAGACCAGAACAAATCCGGTCGAAATACAAATGCCGACCTTCAAGATAGCCGACAGACTGTCCATCAACACCAAGCCATTGAGTCCATAGACCGGAGCAGGCTCAGAATAAACGATGCTCAAGCCAGCGCCTACCATCAAGGTTACCAACGACAAGCCGTATCCAACCTTCTTCTTTTTCGTTGCAGGTAAATATAGATCCAGGACAAGAATAAAGCAGGCCATGAGGGCTATTACGATCTCAGGCAGTACTACTAGGATATCTTGGTTAGTCATGATTGCTAGAGCTTTGAAATCGCAGCATGTTGCAGCAGATTCTCGACAGTCGAATGCATGACCTCAAGTAGCGGCATTGGATAAATACCCAGTCCGAGCACACAAACCGCCAATACGCCTAACACAAGTTTCTCGCGCCCATTGACATCGACCAATGCTCTTACTTTTTCGTTGGTAATCTCGCCATAGACAACTCTTTTGATCATCCAGAGTGTATAGGCTGCACCGAGAACAAGCGTGAGACCTGCAACAGCTGCGTACCAACCGTTGACCCTGAAGCTGCCCAGGATTACTAGAAATTCACCCACGAACCCTGAAGTGCCTGGTAGTCCGGCATTCGACATCGCAAAAAACACTAGAAATACGGAAAACACTGGCATGGCATTGGCCACACCACCATAGCTATCGATCTCCCTAGAATGCATTTGATCATAGAGAACACCAACACACAAAAATAAGGCTCCGGAAATAAAACCATGAGAGATCATTTGCACAATGGCGCCTTCCATACCTTGTGTATCGAATATAAAGAAACCTAATGTCACAAAGCCCATGTGTGATATCGACGAATACGCAATTAATTTCTTCATATCTCGCTGCACCAGGGCCACTAGTGCGATGTAGACCACAGCGATCAATGACAGTCCTATAACCCATATGGCGAGCTCAGAAGAAGCGTCTGGGGTAATCGGAATACTGAACCGAAGAAATCCGTAAGCACCCATTTTTAGAGTAATGGCGGCCAAGATTACAGACCCACCCGTGGGGGCCTCCACGTGAGCATCAGGTAGCCACGTATGTACCGGAAACATGGGCACCTTTACGGCAAACGCCGCGAAGAATGCCAAAAATATTAGAACCTGTGTTGTATAGGTTAGTGGTGTCGCGTGAAACGATGCTATGTTGAAGGTGTGATCTGATGTGAAATACAAATAAATAATGGCCACGAGCATCAGTAGAGATCCAACCAACGTATACAGAAAAAACTTTATGGCTGCATAAACCCGGTTTGAACCACCCCAAACTCCGATAATCAGAAACATCGGAATCAGCATGGCCTCCCAAAAGAGATAGAAAAGAATGGCATCCATCGAACTAAAAACACCGATCATCAGCCCTTCCATAATCAAGAAGGACGCCATGTATTGAGCGACTCTTTTGGTAATTACCTCCCACCCGGCTATCACTACAATGATCGTTAGCAAGGTCGTCAGAATAATCAGCGGCATAGAGATACCATCAACGCCAAGAAAGTACTGGATGTGTAGGCTCTCGATCCATTGGTACCGTTCGACAAACTGCATACTCGCTGTAGTGATGTCAAAATCAGCATATATCGACAACGACAACAAAAATGTACCCCCGGAAAACCCGAGCGCTATCTTTCTGGCTAACTGAGCATTACGATCACCGCCAGTCGACAAAATCAATATTCCACCCAAAATCGGTAACCAGATCAAAATACTGAGGATATTGGGAGTCATACTGGCAATCACGCTTCAGACCGCCTCATGACCACAGACCCCAGGACAAGAATGCGACCAAGCCAATGATCATGACGAATGCATAGTGATAAACATAACCGGTCTGCAGTCGCTTCAAAATACGTGAAAACCATCCAATCATGTTTGCAGTCCCGTTTACCGCAAACCCGTCTATCAGCGCAACATCTGTCCGCTTCCAGAGCCACTCTCCTAGGCGGACGCCACCAGATGCGAATAGCCACTGATAAAGCTCATCAAAACCGTATTTCCGATGCAGTATTCTGTAGATGAGGCTCAGCCTCTGAGACACGTTGCCGGGTAGTGAGGGAGCGCCAACGTAGAAAATCCATGCCAGAACAATGCCTCCCAAAGCCAACCAGAGAGGTGCTGCAAAAAAGCCATGAGCCATCAGTCCCGCCGCAGTCACATGATCACCTTCTCCTGCTGAGGGACCCTGAGCTACAGCGTCCCCTAAAAAGTGCCCGCCCAATACACTTTCAACCAGAAAACCACCGGACAACAAAGAAGGAATAGCCAGCAGGACCAGCGGCACCGTAACCACCCATGGACTTTCTTTAAGGTGTGAGCGCGCCTGTTTGTCCATACGCGGCTCCCCATGAAATACCATGAATATCAGTCGGAATGAATAGAACGCTGTTACAACAACACCCCCGAGGACAGCAGCATAGGCCAACCCCGCGCCAGGTATGTTGGAGTGATGCACTGCCTCGATAATTGCGTCCTTTGAGAAAAACCCGGAAAACGGCGGTATCCCTGCCAGTGCAAGACTGCCTATGACTGACGTGATGTAGGTAATGGGCATGTAGTGACGAAGCCCACCCATTCGCCGCATATCCTGTTCATGATGCAACGCAATGATGACAGACCCTGCGGCGAGGAAAAGAAGCGCCTTAAAAAATGCATGGGTTGCAAGGTGAAAGATTGCGACTGAGTAGGCTGATGCCCCAAGTGCTACCGTCATGTAACCCAGCTGCGACAGCGTTGAATAGGCAACTACCCGCTTAATATCGTTCTGTACCAGTCCAACCAGGGCCATCAAGAACGCGGTTAATCCACCAATAACCAGAATCACAGATGACGCTGTCGTCGAAAGCTCGAACAATGGCGACATTCTTGCGACCAGGAATATTCCAGCAGTCACCATCGTCGCCGCGTGAATCAGGGCTGAAATCGGCGTTGGGCCTTCCATAGAATCTGGCAGCCAGACATGTAATGGGACCTGTGCAGATTTGCCCATCGCCCCAACAAAAAGTAAGAGGCAGATCAGTGTTATCCAGCTCCATTCATAACCGAGTGCCCCGGTTACCACTGCATTTTGCTTTTCGGGCGCGGCAGAAAATACAGCGCTATAGTCCAGTGTACCGAACAAGTACATTACTGCGGCTATGCCCAGGATAAACCCCAAGTCACCCACCCGATTAACCAGGAACGCTTTGAGATTCGCTGCAACCGCAGATTCTCGTTTAAACCAGAACCCAATGAGCAAGTAAGACACCAGGCCCACCGCTTCCCAACCAAAAAAGAGTTGTAGAAAATTGTTCGCCATGACCAGCATCAACATGGCAAAAGTAAACAATGCGATATAACAGAAAAACCTGGTGTATCCCGGGTCATCCTGCATATAGCCTATGGTATAGATATGCACCATCAGCGAAACGAAGGTAACAACGGCCATCATGACGGCTGACAGGTGATCAATCAGGAAACCAACTTCAAAAGATACGCCCCCGCTTGTTCCCCAGGTGTATATAGAGCCATTAAATGAGTGTCCGTCCAGCACATCGAACAGAACGACAACCGAGAGCACAAACGAAAGACCAACTCCTGTTATTGTGATGCGATGTGTTGCCCTGTTACCAATTTTATTCCCCCAGAACCCGGCAATAATGGCAACTGCAAGGCAGGCTAACGGGATTAGTAAATAGATCATCTTCATGAATTAGTCATCATCCACGCAACTGATCTAAATCTTGAACATTTATTGACCGACGATTACGAAATAAAACAATTAGTATCGCCAGTCCAATCGCCGCTTCCGCTGCAGCCACTGTCAAAATAAAGAACACAAATACCTGCCCCGCCAAGTCATCCAGGTAATAGGAAAACGCAACGAAATTCATATTTACAGCCAGCAGGAGTAACTCTATGGCCATAAGAATGATTACAAGATTCTTACGATTCAGAAATATACCTACTACGCTGAGAGCAAAAAGTATTGCCCCAAGAACGAGGTAATGCGATAGCGAAATCAATTGTCGATATCCTGTCGCTTTTCCGTCGGCATGCTGACTATACGAAGGCGCTCCGACTTGCTGACTTTGACTTGCTCCGAAGGAGACTGGTAGCGGGTATTTGGTCGGCGGCGCATCGTCAACACTATGGCAGCGATGATTGCGACGAGCAGAATGAGACCCGCAACTTCGAATGCGAAAACATAGTCGGTATATAAGACAAGCCCCAACTCTTTCGTGTTACTGTAATTGGGGCCATGGCCAACTGGCCGTGGTAACGATTGTGAGTCGAAACGATCTGACATCATCACCACTGCGAACTCAACTACCATAACGCCTGCAACCAGAGCGCCGACTGGCAAATTTCGCGCAAAGCCTTCCCGCATACTTTCGACGTCTATGTCTAGCATCATGACCACAAACAGAAACAACACCATAACAGCACCAACGTAAACTAGTACTAAAGCAATGGACAAAAACTCAGCTTCCAGGGTCATCCAGATACAGGCCGCGCTGAAGAACGACAAAACAAGAAACAACGCGGCCTTTACCGGATTTCTAATCGTCACTACCATTGCCGCAGACACGACCAACACGGTTGCGAAGAAGTAGAACAGTATAGAAACCAGAGACATACAGTAACCCAGTTTTACGTTTTCTATCTATATGCCGAATCTTGTTGACGGGCAGACGCAATCTGCGCTTCGTATCGGTCGCCAAGATTCAGAAGGTCAATTTTCGTGACCACACCGGACTCACCCGATTCAAAATGGTATTCATCGATGTCCGTAAGGACGATCGAGTCAACGGGACAAGACTCCTCACAGAATCCACAGTAAATACATTTGAACAGGTCGATGTCGTAACGAGTTGTCCGACGCGTTCCGTCCTCTCTTTCTTCCGAATCAATCGTAATGGCGAGTGCCGGACAAACCGCCTCACAGAGTTTGCAACCGATACAGCGCTCTTCTCCGTTGGGATAGCGACGAAGTGCATGCAATCCTCGAAAGCGGGGTGACTTAGGTGTTTTCTCTTCGGGATATTGAATCGTAAATTTCTTCTTGAATATATATCGGCCAGTAACACCCAAGCCTCTGACAAGTTCAGTTAGCCCCCAAGTGTTTACAAACCGCTTAATTACTGACATTTGCTCTGCCTATGAAAAAATGACACCGAACGGCGTAAAAAACTTGAACGCCCCTATAACCGCTATCCAGATAAGTGTCACTGGGATAAACACCTTCCAACCAAGGCGCATGATTTGGTCATATCGATACCTGGGAAAGGTCGCTCTAAACCATAAGAACAAAAATGCGACCACAGAAAGTTTCGCTAAAAACCAGAACACGCCTGGCACCCAGATAAACGGTGGGAAATCAAACGGTGGATTCCACCCGCCTAGAAATAGAATTACCGTTAATGCCGAGATCATCAGCATATTTGCGTATTCCGCGAGGAAAAAAGCAGCAAAACCCATTCCTGAGTACTCCACATGAAACCCTGCCACAATCTCGGATTCACCTTCCGCAACGTCAAACGGCGCCCTGTTAGTCTCGGCTACGCCTGAGATCAGATACACCAGAAAAAGTGGAAATAGTGGCAGGAAGAACCACTGATGTAGGCCACCAGACTGTGCCTGAATAATGGTATTGAGATTTAAACTGCCAGCCACCATGAGCACTCCGACCAATGCGAAACCCATCGCAATTTCGTAAGCAACAATCTGCGCTGCCGAGCGCATTGCACCTAAAAATGCATACTTAGAGTTCGAGGCCCAACCAGCAATGATGACGCCATAAACGCTCATAGAAGTCAGCGCTAACACATAAAGCAAACCAGCATCGATATCAGCCAAAACCAGCGTTCCCGAAAAAGGAATTACCGCCCACGCGGCAAAGGCAGGGGTCACAGCAAGTACCGGAGCGATAAGAAAGAGGTATTTATCGGACTTGCTGGGTATGATCATTTCTTTAAACATCAACTTCAGAACATCCGCTATAGGCTGCAACAAACCTCTGGGACCGACACGATTCGGCCCGACTCGGACGTGCATATACGCAATGACTTTTCTTTCTGCGAGCGTGTAGTACGCGACCGCAATAATGAGCGGCCCAACAATAAAACCGATCTTAATGCCGAGTTGCAAGATCAATGGCAAAGAGTCCCAAGTTGTCCCAATCCAGCTCATCTGTTACTCCATCGCTTGAACCACAACCACAGAGGCTGAACCGAGAACCGACGTTTCAGAAAGCCCTGTTGGCACGTATACAGTGCCACGAGGCACACGATCATCAGGTTGGACCGGAAGCATGACTTCGCCGGCCTCTGAGCGCACTGCTAATCGGCCCCCTTGTTTAAAACCCAGCTCCTCCAATTCTTCTGCACAAGCGAGCAATACCACAGTATCCGCATCCTTGGTCGATTGCAGCGCTGTGGCACGACGTACTGTGGGGTCTACGCTATACACTGGTACATCGATAATTCGATCCAGCTGTTTGCCGTTCTTGAGTTCAGCCGATTGAGTAACAACATGATTAATTGCTTGCAGATCCGGTTTGTAGCGTACGCTTATTGGTTCCGATAGATCGTAGACATCTTCAAGTTCAGCGACAATCTCCTTGGAACTGACGTGTTCAAATCCATCCAGTTTTAGGAAATTTCCAAGTACCCGTAAGATCTTCCATCCAGGTCTGGACTGACCCATCGGCTTTACAGCGGCGCTGGCGAACTGGGCGACGCCTTCACAATTAATATACCCGGCATCAACTTCCGTAAAAGCAGCAAGAGGAAACACGACATCCGCCTGCTCGGGCACCGCGGAACGAAAAGTCGAGAAACTCACAACGAACTCTGCTTCGTTTAGCGCAGTATCCAACGCCACTGGATCAGAATAATCGTTGCTAACCTCAACACCATACAAAACATAAGCTTTAAGACGCTCATCGATCATTTTTTTGCAATTTAACCCCGGCGAAGAATCCGAACGTCCGCCGGGTAGGCGGTGCGGCACACACCCAGCAACCCACCCCGCCACGCCATTAGCATCTGGCAACAAGGCTATCCGAATTCCGCAGTTCTCTCCCAGCCAAGATGTAATCTGTCGAAGCATACTGGCATCCGGATGATTCATTCCAATTTGTCCCAAAAGGATGAGTGCATCTGTACCGTTTCTAATCAAGCTATTTGCGATAGCATCAGCATCTGTTCCAGATTCATGTCGTGTTGCGAGCTCAACAAGATGCATAGGCAGTAGATCTACCTTCCCTGTTGCCATTGCGATTTTTCGCGCAATGCTCGCGAAAGCGATTGCCATCATTGACGGCTTTACGATCACTTCTTGGGTCGTCGTAAAATTATGATCGAACGACATTGGATTGAGAACGGCGATCTCACCGCCCTGCTGCGCTAATCGACGCAGTCTCAGCGATATCAACGGGAGCTCTTTCCGGATATTCGAACCGACGACCAGTACGCCACCGAGCTCTTCAAACTGTGATAGGGATGTATCGGTACCTGGGCACACTGGCGCTGCCAGGTCATCTCGGAAATCTTGTTGCCGTAATCTATGATCAACGTTGGATGAGCCCAACGCACGCAATATTTTCTGCAAGAGAAAAAATTCCTCTAACGAAGCTGTTGGAGACGCAATTGCACCGATTGCCTTCCCAGACCAAGTTTCTTTGATTTGCATTAATTTCGACGAAACCAGGTCTAATGCCTCAGCCCACTCAATCTCCTGATAATTCTCACCCCGCCGAACAAGTGGCATGGTCAACCGATCACTACAGTTAACACTCTCATAACTGTACCGGTCGCGGTCCGAAAGCCAGCATTCATTTACGGCTTCGTTATCACGCGGCAATACTCGCTTAACCACACCCCCGATTTCCTGAATTTCAAGGTTTGAACCCAAACAGTCGTGGGGGCTAATGCCTTTGTGTCCGTTCAATTCCCAGGTTCGTGCTGTAAATCGATAGGGTTTGGAGGTCAGTGCCCCAACTGGACACAAATCAATCACATTTCCAGAGACCTCACTATCCATCGACGTGCCGAGGAAGGTGGAGATCATCATATCTTCTCCTCGTCCGATTGCACCCAGTTCCATTACTCCAGCTACCTCTTCGCCAAACCTTACGCAACGAGTGCAATGAATGCAGCGAGTCATTTCAGTAGTTATCAGAGGTCCAATATCTACATTGTCGACAGATCTTTTAACCTCGTCGAATACTGAACTACTACCGCCGAAGCCCATTGCCTGATCTTGAAGTGGGCACTCCCCCCCTTGGTCACATATCGGACAATCTAAAGGATGGTTAATCAGCAGAAACTCCATAGTGTCCGCTTGCGCCTGTTTGGCGATGTCAGACAAGGTCTGCACAACCATGCCGTCGGTTACGGGAGTGGCGCAAGCCGGTAACGGCTTCGGAGCTCTCTCAACCTCGACGAGGCACATTCTGCAATTCGCGGCGACAGAGAGTTTTTCGTGATAGCAGAATCGCGGAATATAAATTCCCGCATTGTCAGCCACTTCGATAATGGTTGAACCTGGTTCTGCTTCGAACTGTTGTCCGTTGATCTCAACTTTAAGCATGATGAAACAATTCCATCATTAAGCTGCGGCTTGAGACGGAATCTTCGCCTCGAACTCTCCACGAAAATGTTTGAGAAAACTTTGAACGGGCCAAGCTGCAGCATCTCCTAAAGCACAGATAGTCCGGCCTTCTATCTTGTCAGCAACATTAACCAATTTGTCCAAATCACCGGCTGAACCAACACCGGTTCGTATACGATAGATCAATCGATATAGCCAACCAGTCCCTTCTCGACAGGGCGTACATTGTCCGCAGGATTCGCGAAAATAGAAAAGCGCAATACGCTCCAATACCTCGACCATACAAGTTGTGTTATCCATCACAATCACCCCACCGGAACCGATCATTGATCCTGCCTGCTGGAGCTGATCGTAGCCCATCTCACAGGACAGTATCGCCTCTGCCGGCATTACTGGCATAGAAGATCCTCCGGGGATAACAGCTTTTAGAGAACGTCCTTCAAGCAAGCCACCGGCAAGATTTAGTAATTCGCTAAACGGAGTCCCTAACGTAACTTCGTAATTACCTGGTCGCTGTACATGACCAGACACTGAAAATACTTTACTGCCGCCACTACCCTCTCGACCCAAATTATTGAACCAGTCCGGGCCTTTGCGAATGATGGGCGGTAGTGAGGCCAACGTTTCTGTATTGTTGACCGTTGTTGGTTTACCGAATGCACCCACTTGCGCAGGAAACGGCGGTTTAAACCGTGGCATTCCTTTTTTACCCTCTAGCGATTCAAGTAATCCTGTTTCCTCTCCGCAGATGTAAGCGCCTGCGCCGCGTTGGCTGTAGAGATCAAATGTCACGCCTGTTCCACGAATATTCTGCCCCAAATAACCTGCCTGGTAGGCCTCCTTAAGGGCATTCTCAAACCGTACCCACGGTTGGTGATATTCCCCTCTAATGTAGTTATACGCGACAGTGGAGCCTGTCGCATAACTTGCTATCGCCATTCCTTCGATTAACTGATGTGGATTGAGAGCCAGAATGTCCCTATCTTTAAACGTTCCTGGCTCACTCTCATCAGAATTACACACAATATACTTCTGACCATGAGCATCGCGAGGCATAAAACTGAGTTTGAGACCCGATGGAAATCCTGCCCCACCCCTGCCTCTTAGGCCAGATGCCTTGATCATATCGATAATGTCGGCAGGTGGTATTGATTCATCAACAATTTTCAACCAGGACTGGTACCCCCCTAACTCTTTACAGTAGTTGCCTAGTAACCACGGAGACTGGACTTCTGGCGCGGGCAAACAAACATAGCATCGTCCCATGGCAATCAATCCAGCTCAGCCAACAGTTGATCAACACCTTCTGGCGTCAGGTTCTCGACGTAACGATCATTGCAAATAAGCATCGGTGCTCCACCACAAGCACCTAGGCATTCAGCCTCAAACAACGCAACATTGCCGTCGGCTGTGGTCTCACCAACATCGACGCCTAACTTATCTTTGAGTTGATTAAGCACATCTTTGCTTCCGCGAAGCATGCAAGAAACATTCGTACACACCCTGATTCTGTGGCGTCCGACAGGTTTGGTATAAAACATGTCGTAGAAAGTTGCCACTTCGTAAACTTGTATTGGCTGAAGTGACAACAACGTAGCCACAGAATTCACGACACCTTCGGATACCCAGCCGTGTTCTTGTTGTGCATAGCGCAAAGCAGACTTTACTGCTGCCCGACGACTCGGATATTTTTTTGCCTCGGCTTCTATTTTTTCCCTGACATCGTCAGATAACTGGTAGTCGATTTCCATAGTGCTAGCGGTCTATCTCACCAAACACTATGTCCTGGGTACCGATAATTGCCACCATGTCTGTCAACATATGGCCGCGCGACATTTCATCTAAGGCTGCAAGGTGGGGAAACCCAGGTGCGCGGATTTTTACTCGATAAGGTTTGTTGGCACCATCTGACACCAGAAATATTCCGAATTCCCCTTTGGGGGCTTCTATAGCACAATACACTTGCCCAGGAGGTACACTGTAGCCTTCAGTAAACAGCTTAAAGTGGTGAATCAACGATTCCATGTCTTCTTTCATTTCTTCCCGTGGCGGTGGACTCAATTTATAGTCGTCCAACATAACTGAACCCGGATTATTCCTTAACCAGTCCACACACTGGCAGACAATACGATTTGATTGTCGCATTTCTTCCATACGTACAAGGTATCTGTCGTAGGTATCCCCTGTTACCCCCACGGGTATATCAAAACTCATCCGGTCGTACACCTCGTAGGGTTGTTTCTTACGCAAATCCCATTCAACACCGGAACCCCTGAGCATCGGACCCGTAAAACCGAGTTGCAGTGCCTGCTCCGGTGTAACAATGCCTATGTCGACAGTTCTTTGTTTCCAGATTCGATTATCGGTAAGTAAGGTCTCATACTCATCAACGCACGCTGGAAACCGTTCCGTAAAAGCCTCTATGAAGTCGAGTAAGGAGCCAGACCGATCTTCGTTCCGAGTTGCCAGACCCTCTTCGCCTTCGCGGTCGTTTCTTTGATACAGTGGCATTTTGTCGGGCAAATCCCGGTAAACCCCACCTGGCCGATAATAGGTCGCATGCATGCGTGCACCAGACACCGCTTCATAGCAGTCCATTAAATCTTCCCGTTCCCGAAACGCATACAAAAATACGGCCATCGCTCCGATATCCAGTGCATGCGCACCAAGCCACATCAAGTGATTGCGAATTCGGGTGATCTCATCAAACATAACCCTTATATACTGGGCACGAATTGGCGGCACCACACCCAGCAACGACTCTATCGCTAATACATACGCATGCTCATTACACATCATGGATACATAATCTAGACGATCCATGTAACCAATACTGTGATTGTAAGGTTTACTTTCTGCCAGCTTTTCTGTTGCTCTGTGCAGCAACCCAATGTGCGGGTCTAGTCTTTCGATAACCTCCCCGTCCATCTCCATAATCACCCTTAATACGCCATGTGCTGCCGGGTGTTGTGGCCCGAAGTTCATGGTGTAGTTGCGGATCTCAGTCATTGGCCCATTCATCCCGGATAACCCGGGGCACCGTCACCCTCGGTTCAACGGACACAGGTTCGTACACCACTCTACCTTTCTCTTCGTCGTACCTCATTTCCACATGACCAGACAACGGGAAATCTTTACGGAACGGATGTCCAATGAATCCATAATCGGTCAGCAGTCGCCGGAGGTCTGGATGACCCTGGAATTGAATTCCGAAAAGGTCGAACGCCTCCCGTTCGTACCAGTTCGCGCAGCGCCACACCTCGATGACCGAATCAATGGTTAAATCATCTTCAGGAACGGGTACGATCACACGCAGGCGCTGATTCAAACTTATCGAAAGAAGATGGTAAACAACAGCAAACCTATCGTTATCCCAATTGCGTTGTGCCTCTTGGCCGTAGGTCTGATAGTCAACAGCGCACAGATCAACCAGTTGTTCGAATGCGGTGTTTTGATGGTCCCGCAGTATTCCCAACAGTTCAAGTGACGACGATCGACTGACCGTCACGGTAAAGCCTAACGAATCCTCAGTGGTCAATGCATCAAATCCACTGGATATAGTCTGGACCTGACTATGCAGGTCTTTCGCGGCACCCATTATAGTTATCGGACTCTAGCGCGCTATCGTATCGGTGCGCTTGATCTTTTTTTGGAGCTGGATGACACCATACAACAACGCCTGTGGTGTAGGAGGGCATCCCGGCACATACACATCGACCGGAACAATCCGGTCACACCCGCGAACCACTGAATATGAATAATGATAATAACCACCGCCATTAGCACAAGATCCCATGGAAATTACCCAGCGCGGTTCTGGCATCTGATCGTAGACCTTGCGTAAAGCTGGCGCCATCTTGTTAGTCAGCGTACCGGCTACGATCATCACATCTGACTGACGGGGGCTTGGGCGGAAAATAACACCGAAGCGATCTAAGTCGTAACGTGATGCGCCTGTATGCATCATTTCTACAGCACAACACGCCAGTCCAAATGTCATTGGCCACATCGACCCCGTACGGGCCCAATTGATGAGGTCATCCAACCTGGTCGTCGCCCAACCTTGTTCTAATACCCCTTCTAACGCCATGAGATCACTACTCCCATTCCAATGCGCCCTTCATCCATTCATATATAAAACCAGCCACCAGCACCAGCAGAAATATCATCATCGCCAGAAAACCGAAGATTCCGATGTCGTCCAACGCAACTGCCCACGGAAACAAAAAAGCAATTTCTAAATCAAAAATAATGAACAAAATTGCGACGAGGTAATAACGGACATCAAACTTCATACGGTTGTCTTCGAAGGCTTCAAAACCGCATTCGTATGGAGAGAGTTTTTGTTGATTTGGCCGGTGTGGGCTTAGCAACTTACCAGCCACTAGGAGAACAACCCCAAGGCCTGACGCAACGATCAAGAACAGCAGCACTGGCAGGTAGTTGGTAAGCATTCGGCTGTCGTTTCAGATGGATGACCCTAGGCTATCGATGTCCTAAATTCTAGTGACTGACCCCCTATACGGTCAACAAAATAGCCGGCATGGTTAGCCTAATCACTCTGTTAACTACCCTTTCGTACTAAATTGTGGTGCCGAAGGCCGGACTCGAACCGGCACGGCTTGCGCCACCGCCCCCTCAAGACGGCGTGTCTACCAGTTCCACCACTTCGGCATATTTCTAGGTCACTCACTCAGTGAATAGTCGACCTTAATACAGATTTAATCCTTGGATCCAGGTACAGCCGGTAGATCGGTCGAGTCTTTTTCTCGTAGGCCTTCTGCGACTGGAACCTGGGAAGTGCTGGTTTCAATAACACTTCTTGGTGCACCACCCTTCTGGGTGTACATATAGGCGAGACACAGGGCAGATATAAAAAATACGGCTGCCAAACCTGCAGTAATACGACTCAGAAATGTTGCTGACCCTTGACTGCCGAATACCGATTGGGAAGAGCCACCCCCGAACGCGGCGCCCATATCGGCGCCTTTACCACGCTGCAAAAGTACCAGGACCACTATCGAAACAGCCGTTACCAGGTTAATCACCGTAAGAATACTGATAATCATTTCATCACTCCATTGACTCACAAATCGCCAGGAAATCGCTCGCACTCAGCGCTGCGCCACCGATCAGCCCGCCATCGATATCTGGAGAAGAAAATATAGCTTGTGCGTTGTCAGGTTTTACACTGCCACCGTAAAGTAACCGAGTGTGGTCTGCAACACTCGGGCTGAGTTCTGCTATCGACTCCCGAATCAAAGCATGTACTTCCTGCGCCTGATCCGGACTTGCGCTACGACCAGTACCAATCGCCCAAACTGGCTCATAGGCAATGATCGCAAACGGGAATATATCGACACCGTTCAAATCAAGCACACACATGAGTTGTTCCCGAACCACCCGGCCAGTATCACCGCGTTCCCGCTCCTCGAGTGTTTCCCCCACACAAACAATCGGCTTCAGTTCCGCAGCGACGGCCACCTTAACTTTTTGCGCCACCAGATCACTCGACTCACCGTACAGAGCACGCCGCTCCGAATGTCCAACAATCACATAACCACAATGCTGTTCTTTGATCATCTCGGCCGCGATCTCGCCCGTGTATGCCCCGGGCTCGTGTATGTCTAGGTTTTGTGCACCCACCTTTATCGTGGACCCAGCTAGCATCTGGACAGCGAGAGGTATATAAAGAAACGGTGGGCAGACCACAACGTCAACGTCCGGCATCGATCGGGCAACCCCTTTCCTCAGCCCAGTTAACAGATCATCTGTCATTGCGGCTGATCCATTCATCTTCCAGTTTCCGGCAACTAATGAACGACGCATCATATCTCCTGCTACTGAAGATCCGTAATCTTCTATATCGGCCGACGAGCGGCGGCGATGTTACCGAGGCACAGCGCTGGACGCAACCGCAACGTTAACAGAGTCGGATGTATTAATACTTCGCACTCGAACTCACGACAGCCATAGTCAACTGTTTGACCAACGTCTCTACCTGTACTGCATCAATCCCCTCAACCATGACTCGAATAACGGGTTCGGTTCCGGAAGGTCTCAGGACGACCCTGCCATTACAATCCAGTGCCGACTCAACATCACGAACTGCGTTGATAACCGTTTCGTCGTCCAGCAGTATAGCTGCAGAAACAGAACCGTTTATCGGAACATTGATCATGGACTGTGGATAAATCTGCAAACCCGACACGAGCTCGGCTAATGTCCGACCAGTCGAGTGCATCACCTGAAGTACGCTGATTGCCGTCAGTAACCCATCGCCAGTTGTACCCTTGTCAAGTTGGATGATATGCCCTGAGGTTTCACCCCCTAATGTCCAACTTTTGGCGTACATCTTTTCCAGTACATACCTGTCTCCAACATTGGAACGCTCGAAGGCGATTCCATACTCTTGACATGCCAACTCCAGGCCAAGATTAGTCATAACGGTCCCGACTATCCCGTCCGCTACCCGTGGGTTCTTTTGCCCATAGACACCTAACACATAGAGCATCCCGTCGCCATCCACAACTTTCCCAGAAGCATCAGCAAGCACGACCCGATCTGCATCTCCGTCAAGTGCTATACCCAAATCAGCATTGTGTTTCTTTACTAACTCGGCCATATGCTGTGGGTGAACCGACCCGCATTCATCATTGATGTTATAACCATTGGGAAGAGCGCCAGCCAACACGATCTCCGCACCGAAAATGTTCAGCAGTTTTGGGCCGATTTCATAGGCAGCACCGTGAGCGCAATCAAGAACGATCTTAAAATCGCTCAGATCAAGATCAACACCAACTTGTTTCTGACAATAAGCCACATAATCATCAGCAGCTCGGTTGTAGCGTCTCGCCTTTCCCATAACTCCAGACGTAACCGTTTGAATCTTGTCAGCAAGTAACACCTCAATTTTATGTTCGAGATCGTCACTAAATTTCTGGCCGTCGCTGGTGAAAAACTTAACTCCATTATCATGGTAGGGGTTGTGGGACGCGCTGATCATAATACCTGCCACCGCATTTGACGCTCTGGTTAGGCAAGCAACTGCTGGTGTCGGCAAGGGGCCTGTTAAAACCACGCCCACACCAGCTGCCGACAGCCCTGACTCGAGTGCAGACTCCATCATGTACCCGGACTCACGGGTATCTTTCCCAATCAGAACCTCGCTACCGGTGTGCGTCGCCAGTGCTTTTCCCACTGCCCACCCCAGATGGAGTATATCTTCGGGAGTGATCGGTTTTTGACCTACTCTGCCTCGTATACCATCTGTTCCAAAGAAACGTCTATCGCGTGTGCTATTCATTGAATGAGGGCTATACGGTGTTTCGGGATTCTTTAAGAACCTTGGCTGTCATGCCGACGTTATGCACACGAACAAGTGAGGCTCCATTTGCGACCGCCTGCACTGCATACTGCGCACTCAACCGGTCACGATACGGTCCGGTCATTTTTATCGGTAGAAACGATTTTCTAGATACGCCCACGAGAACCGGCTGACCGAGGCCCCCAAGCTCCCCAATCTCATCAATTAGTCTTCGGTTGTGCTCCGGTTGCTTACCAAAGCCAATACCCGGATCAACGACGATCTTGTCCGACGAAATTCCAGCTGAAAGACATCGGTCCACCTGCTGTTGCAAGAATGCTTTTACCTCTTGCACTACATCGATATAGACCGGCGCATGCTGCATAGTAGCTGGAACACCTTTCATATGCATCAAGCACACCGGAACATCCAGAGCATGCGCCTGCTCTAAGGCACCGGGCCTCCTTAAAGCACAGATGTCATTGATCATTGCAGCACCAGCCTCAACGGCCGCCTTCATAACTTCCGGCTTACTGGTATCAACTGAAATAGGGACCGGGACCTCCTGGGACAGTCGGCGAATCAACGGAATGATTCTTTTTAACTCGACTTCAACGGTTACTGGATCGGAACCTGGCCGGGTCGATTCTCCACCAACATCGATCAGATCCGCACCTTCATCCACCATCAGGTGAGCCTGTCTTATTGCATCCTCGATCCACAGATATCGACCGCCATCAGAAAATGAATCTGGTGTGGCGTTCAAGATACCCATCAACGCAGCACCCGCTGGCAGCGACTGGCAGTCTATGCTCAATAACAGAATGGATCTCTCGGACGTTAGGCCGAATCGCCTGCGGGTGAATCCATCTTAGGCTTCACCGTCGGCTGATCGGATGATGAAGTATCTTCGTCCATCGGACTTTGATCTGCAACATCTCCTTGCGAATCGTTGGTTTTGTCACCTGAACTACTGTCATCGGCTGATGGCGGATCTGGCCGCTCACCGCGCATGATCTGATCAATCTGATCGGACTCCAGTGTCTCCCAATCTAGCAAGGCCTCTGCCATCCTTTCAATCTTGTCCCGATTCACCTCAATGATCCCACGTGCTCGCGTATATTGCTCTTCGATAATCCGTGTAATCTCTTGATCGACGAGTTTTGCGGTGGAGTCACTCAGATTCTTATGGGTGACTACGTCCCTCCCCAAAAACACTTCGGCATCATTGTCACCATAAACGCGTGGTCCGAGCGAGTCGCTCATACCCCAACGCTGAACCATCTTTTGGGCAAGATCGGTGGCCTGTTCGAAATCATTGGCCGCCCCGGTAGTCATCTGCCCCATAAAAATTTCCTCGGCGATTCGACCGCCCATCAACAC
>ERZ651768.314-NODE-314-length-36953-cov-6.548866_pt1 | contig 36953 bp, 45 predicted proteins | sample MGYA00514754_ERZ651768 | MGnify/ENA metagenome assembly ERZ651768
CAGAAGCTTGAGCTGCCAACGGAATAAGAAATGTATACCGACCCACAGTGGCCATAGAGTCACTGGAATCGAGTCTATGCGGAAAGATATTTTGAGTATAGAAAATTGATTATTTATATAAATTGATAACTTATTGAAATAATAACTTTTTGTAAAATGGAAAAAAATAATAATCGTAGTGATAAATTATGTAATGTAATTAGAGACTTATATGAAAAAAATGAAAATATTTCTATTAGTGAACTATTTAAACTTTTTGAACATATTGGTCATAAATTTGATAATAATATTTATAATATATTTTTGATTAATTCACGAAATGTTAATGATATTGATGATATAATTAATTTATGTATAGAAAAAAATATCAAATTTGAGGAATCATTATATGCTACAATTATCAAGAGTTATTGTTTATATTTAGAAGTTGAAAAATCGGAAAGATTTTTAGCTTTTATGAAAAAAAATAATATTAAATTAAAACAACGTACTTACACACATTTTATTAGAATGTATGATAGATTATGTAATTATGATAAATTATTTCAAATTTATGATGAAATAAAATTCTATAATATAAAATTATTATCAATTGATTATATTACATTAATTAATTCTTTTTTAAAAGAAGGAAGTATTGAAAAGATAACTAAATTAGTTCAAGATATTGAAAATAATGATATTTGTTTTAACGAATGTCATATAAATTTATTAAAACAAATTTTTAAAAATAATCGTCTTCAATTTTTTCCAGCTATACTAACAGAAGAAGGATTTTGTGAAATTAATGAATGTAATTTAAAACCAATCAATATTACTCATAATGATCGTATTGAGATGATGGTTCATTTAGATATTCAAATAACTGATAGTAAATTAAAATTATTTAAAAAATTTAAACAATGGTTGTATAATCATTCAGATATTAATATTGTAATTGATGGAGCTAATGTTGGATATTTTAATAACAGACCAAATAAAGGAAATAGTATTAATTTTAAACAAATTGATAATGTCAGAACAGAATTAACTAAAATGGGGAATAATGTGGTTATTATTTTACACAAAAGACATACAAAGAAAATGTCAAAATCTCAAAATATGCTATATAAAAATTGGATGAAAAATAACCAAATTTATATTACTCCAGTTGGAATAAATGATGATATTTTTTGGTTATATACATCATTATATTCGTCATCATATATAATCACAAATGATAGAATGAGAGACCATCATTTTAATATAAGTTATAATAAAATTGTAAAATGGAAAAAAAAAAATATAATTAATTATGAAATTTCAAAAAACTTACCAAAATTATTTTTTCCTAAAAAATATTCAGAAACATTTCAAAATCTTAATAAATATACATGTTTTTTTCCATTCAATAACAAAGAAAATAAATTACAATGGTTTTTTACAAAAATTAAATAAAGTTTTTATAATGTATTATTAAACGTAAATTTTTGTAATTTAGAATGTTTTTGTTCAGTTGTTCCTAAAAATTGAATAAAATTATCAATCAAATATTTTAAATTTTGTATTCCTTTTTGGGCATTTGTACATACTTCTTCATGATTTGGTTTTTGTGTACTATCATCTGAATCAATACATTCATTTGTAACTAAACCTAAAACTAATACATTCATTTTAGAGTGAGCAGCAACAATAACTTCTGGAATTGTACTCATCCCAACAATGTCACAGTTCATTGATCGAATTAATTTAACTTCTGCTGGTGTTTCATAACAAGGTCCTGCTACTCCGCAATATATTCCTTCTTTTACAATTGATTTTAAATTAGGTGATTGTTTTGCTATATCTAAAATAAATTTACGATATTTTTTTGTATATACATTATTTAATGCAATAAATCTTTTTCCTAAATAATTATTATTAGGTCCTTCTAATGGACTAAATCCTACTAATCCTGGTAAATAAAGATGATCTTTAACAACTATAATATTTCCTGTATTCAAAGTTTTATTTACAGCCCCCGATGAATTAGTTATAATCAATGTCTTAATTCCAAGAGATTTCATCACTCTTACTGGATAAGATACTTCTTTTGTGTCATAACCTTCATATGAATGAAAACGACCTTGCATAATTACAATATCAATATTATTCATACTAGCTAATATTAATTTACCATCATGTCCTTTAACTGTTGATATAGGAAAGTATGGAATATTTTGATATGGAATTTCTTTTAATATTTTAAAATTTTTAATAATATCGTTTTGTCCACTTCCTAAAATTATTCCAATTTTGGGAATAAATAATATTTTATTGTGTATTTGATTAAAAATATATTTTTTAGATTCATTAATTTTATCAATAATATCTAATTCTTTTCTGTTATACATTTCATATCCAACATAAGAAAGACCTAATGCTGTTAGCATGAAATTCATTTTAGTAGCAAATGGTGTAAGTAATTGATATGGATATCCTTTCATTTTAATGTTATTATCATATAATAGAATTATATGTTTATTTAGAATAGAAAATCTGGATAATAATATTTCATAATTATGATTGTCATTGTCAAAAGTATTAGAAATTGACAAATATCAAAAAAAAATGAGCAACAGTATCTAAATACTGGATATAATGTAAAATAAAGTAAAAATACGAATAATAATAATTCTAGCATATTATTTTTAAGATTTCGATATAAGTTTCTATTTTAAAATTGATTTTATATATCAAGTTTAAAATAAAAATAATTAAAGTATGCAAGAAGGCAATTATAACGTAAATATTAGGCAACCAGCCGTTGCTCCTAATAATGAAGAAGATGACAAGTTATGTTTTGGTAATAAAGGCAGTTTTATTTGTATTACGATATCGTATTTGTTAGCATTTATTTGTGAACAATTTACTATGAAAGACAGAATTCCTGGTATTGTTTTAGGCATAATTGCTGCTATTATTGGATTTCCAGCTCCATTTTTTGTTTTATATCCTACCGTTAAGACTTTTAATGGTGGGCAACAACAGAATAGAAAACCGGGATTTGCTCATAGAATATTGATTGGAATGTTTTTATACGTTCTCACAATAATTGTTGCTACAATGTTGATTGTGAATGCTATTCATGAAGAATCTTCTATTACGGGTTTAGCAGTTGTATGTTCTAGTTTATTAGGATATTCAGCACTATTATTTTATATTGATCAGCCAAGGCCGAATTAAAAAATTGAAAGAATTAAATATATATAAATAATAAATATATAATGAAGAATCTAACTCAAAAATTAATTACTAGAAATATCAGACATTTTACTTCAAAAAATCCATTACATATTCCAATAATTGCGAATAGTTCGATTCCCGTTAATTTATATGGGGTATATGATGGTGAATGGAAGAATGGAAATGGATATGTGCTTGAATCGCGTAATCCTTTTTCTAAAGAAATTAATGGTAAAATTAAAACTGGAACTATTGAGGATTATAGAAATATAATTAGAAAAATGTTTGCTGTTAAAAAAGATTGGATGAATATGCCTACACCAAAAAGAGGAGATATTGTAAGACAAATTGGTGAGCAATTGCGTATTGAGAAAGATGAGTTAGCACATATTATTTCACAAGAAACTGGTAAAATTAAAACAGAAGCACTTGGAGAAGTTCAAGAAGCAATTGATATATGTGATTATGCTGTTGGGTTATCAAGAATGCAAACAGGTTCAATTATTCCATCAGAGAGAAATGATTATACATTAATGGAGAGGTATAATCCTCTTAAAAAACATGTTGGTATTATTTCAGCATTTAATTTTCCTTGTGCTGTATTTTTTTGGAATACAGCTTTGAATTTAATTTGTGGTAATACACAAATATGGAAAGGAAGTGAAATTACACCATTAACTTCTATTGTTTGTACTAAAATTGTATCAAAGGTTTTGGAAAAAGAAGGTATTCCAGGTGCTGTTGCTTCTATGATAATTAGTGATGGTAGTGTTGGCGAAGCAATGTCTAATGATACTGATATTGAATTATTATCATTTACTGGTTCAACTAAAGTTGGGAATAGGGTAAATGTAAATGTTGCTAAAAGATTTGGTCGTTCTATTTTAGAACTTGGTGGAAATGCCGCATCAATTGTTACAAAAAATGCTAGACTAAATGTTGCTTTAGATGCTATTACGTTTGCTTCAGTTGGAACAACAGGACAAAGATGTACAACTACACGTAGAATTTATGTTCATGAAGATATTTATGATAATTTTTTATTAGAATTAAAACAACGATATTCAAAAATTAAGATAGGTAATCCTTTTCATGAGGATACTCTTATGGGTCCTTTAATCAATCAACAAGCGATTGATTGTTATAAAAATACAATTTTACAGATAAAATCTCAATATTTATCAAATTATGTCAAAATAGAATATGGCGGAAATGTATTAGATAATAACTGTGTAGAACCAACGATTGTTTCATGTCCTCCAGATTTTGAATTAGCAAAACACGAAGCATTTGTTCCAATTGTTTATATCATGAAATATAAAAATTTAGAAGATGCGATTGATATGAATAATAATGTAGAACAGGGATTAGGTTCATCTATTTTTTCAGATAATTTAAATGAAGTTTCACAATGGATAGGTGCTAATGGTTCAGATTGTGGTATTGTTAATGTTAATACATCTACTTCCGGGGCAGAAATTGGTTTAGCGTTTGGTGGTAATAAAAGTACTGGTTGGGGACGTCATGCGGGTTCAGATAGTTGGAAACAATATATGAGACGATCTTCTGTTGCTATGAATCATGGTAATGAAGATAAAGTGGAACTTGCTCAGGGAGTCTCTTTTGAGAATAATGAGAATAACGATGATAATAAAGTAATTATATCAGATAATATTGATGCTGAACTAAATACAATATGGAGTTATCATTAATTAATTTGTCTAGATTTTTTAAGTAAGTCATATACAACAATTACCGCACTTCGTATTAATTGACGTTCAATATCATCTGGTAACCAACCATTGTTACCTTCTTCTTCCATAACAGATTGTAAAGAATTTGCCAAATCCTCATCATTTACTTTAAAAACATTTTCAATAATTTTTGTATATTGTGATGAAATATCGTCTTTCATTTCAATAAACTCTTGTTTAAATTTTTCTCTTTCAAGTTCATTTTTTTTTTCTATATTAGAGGAGATTGAATTTAATTGATTTACTATTATTTTTAATTCTTCTCCTACATTTTCTTTAATTTCTAATATTTTTTCATATATTTCTGTAACATTTTGTTTTCTTTCAACTTGTTCTTGATTATTTAATGTAATGAATGTAGATTCTAATTCATTAAATTTATTTTCTAATATTTGTGAATTTTGAATTATTTCTGTAATTTTATTATTATTTAGAAATGTATTTTCCTTTAAATTTGTAATATCTGTTTTATTTTGATTTTGTAAATCGTTTAATCTCTTCTCAATAAGTAAATTTTTTTTATTTATTTTAGTTAAGGCTATATTATTATCATTAATTTTTTCTTTAATTGATGAAATAATATTTTGAATTTGGTTAATTAATTCTTCTTGTTTTTTGTCAGTAGAAAAAGATATACCCATTTGTTAAATAATATTTATTTAGATATAATTTATTATATGGTACTACATTTAACTATATAATAAATTTGTAAGTTTAAGTTTTCATAAATTTATATTTAGTAAGTTAAATAATAAATAATGTCATCATTATTAGAAAAGATTTGTGGATTTACCTTTGATAAAGTTTATTGTATTAGTATTAAAGAACGAAAGGATCGTCAAAAAAATGTTATCAAAGAATGTTTAAAAGTTAATTTAAATTTTGAATTTATGTTAGTAAATAAAAATATAGAAAATCCAATACGAGGTTGTTTAGAATCACATTTAAAATGTATAAAAAAAGCACTAGAATCAAATTATGATAATATTTTAATACTTGAAGATGATATTTTATTTAATATTGATGGAATAAATGAACTCATAGAAAAAAATACAATTCAAATTCCAAAAGAATTTGATATTCTTTATTTAGGTTATCATATAAATAATGGATTTAAATTTACTGATAATGTAATCAAAGCACTTTCAACTCAAACAACACATTGTTATGTTTTAAATAAGCGTATTTTTCAGTATATAATAGATAATATTGAAAAGGAGTGGTCTTCTATTCCGGAATATTCTGAAAGAAATTACTTAGAAAAACTAATAAATTGGAATTGTAGAGCAATAGATTTATTTTATGCTAAATGGGTAAATCATAGAAGAAATAATTCTTTTGCATTGTATCCAATTTTAGGTTTTCAATATCCTAATTATAGTGATATTGAAAATAGGATGATTGATTATCGAACAATAATGAAAGAAAAAGCAGATAAAATGTATTCTCAAATATTTATAAAAAATAGTTTAGATATAAAAAAAACTTTTATGATTAATTTAGATAGAAGACAAGATAGATGGAATAAAATGATGAAAATATTAAAAGAAAAGAATTTTGATATATCAAAAATTACAAGATTTTCAGCAATTGATGGACGTACTCATGATTTTTCTCAAGATTTAAGATTATTTGTAAATATAGATTTAAGTATAATTAAAAATCCATATAAATCTCATGAATTTCGTAAAGGTGTTTTAGGTTGTGCTTTATCACATTATAAAATTTGGAAAATTATTAATTGTGATTCAAACAATAATAATGATATTTTTATGATTTTAGAAGATGATATTCAAATAGTAGATAATTTTTCACAAAAATTGGATAAAATTTTAAAAATCTTATCAAATGATAATAATTGGAATCTCACTTTCTTAGGATTTACTGATGATAAAGATTTAAATAGTGATATTATGATATATGAAGGAATTAAAAAATTTTCTGGAGAAAAGAGAATTAACGGTGGAGGAACATTTGGATATTTAATACGAAAATCTGGTGCTAAAAAGTTAATTACAATTGCTGATACGGATGGTATTCGTCAAGCTATTGACTGGTTTATGATAGAGCAATTTGATAAAGTGTGTTCTTATAAATGTAATCCAAGTTTAGTGTCATCATTATCGACATTTGATGGAAATAATGATTCTGATGTTCAGAATGATATTAGTAAATTTGAAAGTTTAAGATCGCCACATACAATGCGAATAATTTTAGATGATAAAATTTTTTATCGTGATAATCATAGAAATATGTTTAAATTTAATTTAGATTGTTCTATTTCATATATTGGAAAACAAAATTCTGATAATAGAACTATAAATACAGATATACTTTTAACACAAGATAAGGTTAAATTATCTTTAATACAAATAAAGCCGAGTATTGTATTATATGTAGGTAATTTTTCGAATATAATGACAATTAATTTGGCAGAAACAATTTCTGAAGCATTTAATGTATTTGTATTTTGTGATTCTCCTAATGTAAAAATTAATAATGTTTTTTACTTACATTATTCAAAGTTTCAACTATGTATAAAACAAATTAAGCCAGCATTTATTATATGTACTGATTTAACTTTTTTCTTATCAAATACAACAAATTCATATAAATTTATTTTTTGGCAACAAAATCCATTTAGAAAAAATGTTTGGAATGATATTCCTTTACCAGTGAATGGAAGACCATTATTATTCAATATTGCTAAACTTATTCACAAAATAGTATGTCCTTGTGATTTGTATAAAAAAGTATTTTCAGACACAATGTTAATAGCGGAATCTTCTATAGCAACAATTCCTTATTGTATAAAAGTAATTTATGAGAGTTTTTATTCTAAAAAAGTATCAAATAAATTTATCTGTTTAGATAAAAATAATGAAAAAGCGATTGAATTTTTTAAAAATTATAAAAAATTTCATAATGATTCTAAATTAATTTTATTTAATATTGATATTCCTATTTTTGATGGACTGGAAATTATAAAAACTGATAGTATTAATAATATTTATAAAAATTTATTTTCATGTGAATATTTTCTTAATTTTGATTATTATGATGAAGCATTTTATAATGTATTAGTAGCAATTAAAGCTAAAACATTTTGTATAATACATAAAAATTTTCAAAATAATGAAAATATATCTGATAATCCATGGATTATAATTGATCATAAACTTCCTTCATACGATAATTTATTTTCTGAAGTAAGTAGAGAAAAATTGTTAGAAAATATGGAAGAATATATAAAAGATTTTGATATTAAAAATTCTACACAAAAATGGATAGATGAATTTAATTAATGACTAAATTTACATAGTCTTAAATTATGAGAACGTTTTGTATTACATTTCCGTTGTTTTCCAATATAAGCATCAGAAATAGGAAATTTAAGTGAAAAATTATCATAATTATCTAGATTTTTTTTAAATTTCAGATTTACTGAATATAATTTTCCACCATCTGTAAATTTAAAATTAATATATGATAGTTTTAAGTTTTTTTCTTTTTTTTTGACAATATTTTTAATCATATATTTAAAACGTTCTGTAAATTTTGAATCTTCGAATTTATTTTCTTCATAAATATATGGAAATTTTTTATCAAATATTCCAGTTTGTCTATTAAAATCAATTTCATAAATTAATTTTTTTAAATGCGTAATATCAATTATATGCATAGGATTAAGATATTCATAAACAACAAATGCTAAATCGTTTGGCATATTTGTTAATTGAATGAATTTGTATATATTGCCAAGCGAATATTTGTATTCAACATGCTTTTTATCGGAATCATTACCTTCAAAACCAACAATTGTCGCTATAATCACTTTATCATTCATAATTATACACAATTTACTATAATTGTAATAAACTTATAAATTTTCTATTTTAAATTTAATTTAATTTAAGCGGTTTTTCAAATTGAGATAAATACATATTTTGAAGTATTAAATATACCAATTTTATAATTGAAATTTTATATTAAAAATTTACGCCAAATAATATATAATTACTAATTATATGTCTGTGGAACTATCAAATACTCAAAATGCGTTGATGGGGTCTTTTGGTTCAACTATCGAAGTTTTAATTCAACATCCATTAATTACTTATAAAAATGCGTTACAGGCTAATAGAAAAATAAATCCGTGTATGAATAGCATTTACAAAGGAGTATTTATAAATGCGATTACCATGGGACCTTTAACTGCCGTGCAATTTGCTGGTTTCGGAATTTTTTATAAACAATTTCAAAAACATAATATTATAGAAAATCACGAATCGCGTTCAATGATTAGTTCTACAATTGCTGGAGCTTTATCTGGTTTTATCGCAGGACCAGCAGAACTTATTATCGTCCAACAGCAAAAAACAGATAAACCCCTTATGCCATTAATGAAATATATGAAAAAAAAATATGGATATCGGGTTATCCCAAAAGGAACTTTTCCTTGTATAGGACGAGAAGCAATTTACACGGCTGGTATGTGTTCATTAACACCAATTCTAGAAGAAAGATTACTTACTTCATGTCCATCTATTTATAAAAAAAAATCTGTAAAATCATCATTTACAGCAAGCATTGGTTCTGGATTAATTTGCGGAGCTATTTCACATCCATTTGATACTATCAAAACGCATATACAAAATAATCCTGATACTAATTCATTCAAGGCTACAAAAACTTTATTACATACTGAAGGTTGGGGTTCTTTATTTAAAGGCATTGTCCCTCGTAGTTTAAGAATTGTTGGCACTTTTTTCATAATAAATGAGTGTAATCGATTCTATATAAAAAATATCTTTCCAAAATTTTAATTTTTTTTTTAAAATTAGTCCCAAATTCTTAAAAAAATAAAGTAATTTTTAACGAAATTTATTATCGTCTCTTTCTCTTACTTCTAAATAAAAATATATAATAATTTGTAATTCGTAACATGGTATCAGTTCAGATAATTCAACCCAGTGATATGTAATTTCTCTAATAAGATAATCCTCTATTCTAATATGTGATTTAGAATTTTGAATTAAATTTAAAATTCCATTAATTCCAATTTTTTTTCCATCATTATGCGGACTATTTAAAAAATCTATACATTTGTGAAAAATTGTACTTAAAAAAATATAATGTCTTTCTAAAAATGAAGTTAATTGAACAATAATATTAAGAAGATTTGATATAATCATTTCTTTTTTTTTTTCATTATTATTTCTAACATTTAATTCTAACATAAAATTTATAAATAAAATAATCTTGTCTTCAGTAAAACGTTGTTCTTTAATCAAATATTTCGTTATTTGATTGATAATGATAATAAATTCGTTTAATAATTTATTGTCATCTAAACATTTTTTAAGAAGAGAATCATCTTTATTAAAATTCATTTTGGAAAATAAAAATAAATAATCTAAAATGGAATAACCATAGCCAAATCGTAAATATAATTCAGACTGAGAATTTTTAAAATAATTTAATTTAAAATCATCATATAATGATTGTGATAATGTTGGAAAAATAGTAATATCAATAATATTTAAAAATTGTGACATATAAGTAAGAATATCATAAGGTAATTTTTCAAATTTTGATAAATTAGTGTTCCGATGTATCTTTTTTCTCCAAACATATTTTATTTTTTGATTTTTTAAATTAAATTTTGTAATTCTATTTCTTCGTGTATTATCATGATAATAACTCATTGTAATTTTTTAAAAATAAATTGATTAATGTTATTAAGTTATGTAAATAATATATTAATCAATTTTTAAAAATATTTATTTTTTCTGTAATTTCCAAAGTTTTGCTATAGCTCCAAATGCTTCTTTATGTGTTTTTTTTGGATTTTTCTTTTTCCAAATAGGCATTTGTTCTTTCATGAAAAGTTGATATCCAGTTAAAGATTTTTTAGTTTTATTTGAAGTTGTCTTTGTTTTGTTTGATTTTTTTATTTTTTTAGGTTTTTTAGTTTTTTTAGTTTTTTTTTTATTGGTTTTAATACTTAATATTTTTAAAACTTTAGGTGGTTTATTTCCTCCAATTTTAGTAGGTTCATTTTTATTAATTTCAATAATTTCTTCATTTTCATCTGCTTCATTTTCATCTCCCTCTATATCATCTGGATATCGTGTACTAAAATCACCACCAAGTTTATTTGGATCAGCTTTAAAACTATCTACACCACGTCGTAATCTTACTCTTTTAATATTTCCTCCTTCTTGATTATTTGTAGAATTTTCAGATTCACTTTCGGTAATTGTTGCAGACATTGTGGCATCTGGGAGATCATTAATATAACTTTGTTTTGATTCAAGTCCCTCATTGTTTCCAAGTTGTTGTAATAATTGTTTTAACATATTATTATTATCTTTTAATAATTCTTCTATACTCATACTAATTGATTATATAATTTACAAAAAGAAATTAAAATAATCTGTTTTTTTTTTTTAAATTATTTTGTTTCCATTTTTTTAGTTTTTTAAAATCATCTTTTGTCATTTTAAAAATTTCTTCAAATTCCATATTAGATAAATAACATTCTCTTTGACTAATGATTACATCAGATGGATAATCATTATCTTTATTACAAATTAATTTTTCATATGAATATATTTTATATTCATTTTGAATATTTTTTTCCAATGAAATAATTTTTTTTTTAATTTCATTATTCATTGTTTTAATTTTATTTCCATATGATTTATTTGTTGTCATTTTTATTTTATAATAATGTTTATTTGTTATTTATCAATTTTTTAATAAATTAATTTCTGTTTTTTCATAATGATTAGCAACTGATTCTAACTTAATAATTCTATGTAATGGAACTTTAATATACGGAATATCTTTTAACGGAATATCTAAAAAATAACCTAATAAACATCGTAGAACAGCAGTATGTGTTATAATCATTATACATTCATCTTTTCGTTCTAATTCTAAAATAAAGTATTTAAGTCTTTCAATTATATCAGTATAAGATTCTCCATATGGATATCTATAATTTAGTTTATCTTTTTCTCTGTTTCTAGCAATATTAGGATAAATTAATTTTATTTGATCATATGTCATCCCATCACAAATACCTGCATTTATTTCATCTAGTAATTTTTTATTAATTATATTATATTTTTTAGAAAATGGTTTAGCTGTTTCTAATGTTCTTTTTAATGTACTTGTATAAATTGTATTAATATCATTATCATCATTATGAATATGAGTAAATAATTTTAATGAGTATTGTTTTCCTATATGAGATAATACCGAATTTCCTCCAATAGTTCCGCTAACATTATCTAAACTTTGTCCATGACGACTTAAATAAATTTTTCCACTATTAATATTAAGATTCATTAAAAAATTACATAATTCTAATTTTAATGCGGAATTAATTTTAAATACATGAAATGATTTTTGAACGTTTATAATTTTTATATAAGAATTATCTTCATCATTATTAATAGTTTCATATACTCTTTTATAATGTGAAATTCTTTTTTTAAAATCATCTAATGCTACATTTGCTGGCATTTGTACGTAATCATCATTTGTCAATTTCATTTGTAAATTTTTTTCAATAATATCACTTTTATCACAAATACTTTCTACAAACATAATGTCAATATTCTCTTTTGATAATCTTTCAATCAACATACTTCTTCGTAATTTTGTAGTATTCGTAGCATCAAATATTGACACAACATTTCCTGTCATTGCGTTCATCCATTTAATTAATTCTTCTAATACATCCATAGCAAATTTATCTCTTAAGTTTTTTGCTTCGGAATTATTCGAATCAAAAAACTTATTATCATTAAAAGTATTTTTAAAAAATTCACGACGATAATTGCCTACATTAAAAACTTTTGAGTTGTATCCTACCCATGTTGAATACCTATTTAGTTTTTTTGAAATAAAACTTTTACCCCTAGCAGGTAATCCGACAAGAATTACAATTAATTTATTATGTGACATTTAAATTCAAATATGTTTTAATTTAAATTAGTAATTTAAAATTCAATTCTCTTTTTTATTACAATTTACTACTTTCTTTCATACGTCGTATTTCTACAGATTCTGCCAATTCCATTACAATTTCTTCTGTTGTTTCAAAATTCATACATGAATCAGTAATAGATATACCACATTTTAGTTTGTCGCTTTGACCGAAAATTAATTTCTGATTTCCTTCATTAATATTACTCTCCATCATCATTCCCATAATTGATGTATTGCCGTTTGCTAATTGCTGACAAATATTTCTACATACATTTGGTTGATTACGATAATCCTTTCCTGAATTTCCATGAGAACAATCAATCATAATTCTAGGAATTACTTTAGATTTAATTAAAATATCTTCTGTTTTTTTTACATATTCTTCATTATAATTTGGTCCATCTCTTCCACCTCTTAAAATAATATGAGTATCTTTATTACCTGAACTTTTTACAATTGCTACTAAACCTTGTTGTGTAATGCTTAAAAAACAATGACTATGACGAGCAGATATAATAGCATTAGCGGCAATATCTATCGAACCCTTTGTTCCATTTTTAAATCCAACTGGCATACTTAATCCACTAGATAATTGTCTATGAACTTGACTTTCAGTTGTTCTAGCTCCAATAGCAGCCCAACTCATTACGTCAGCAATATATTGAGGTGTAATCGTATCTAAACATTCATATCCACAAGGTAAACCCATATCACTAATATCTAATAAAAGTTTTCTTGCTAGTCTCATACCATCATTTATTTTACAACTATCATTTAAATATGGATCATTAATTAAACCTTTCCATCCAACCGTTGTTCTAGGTTTTTCAAAATAAGTTCGCATTACGATTAAAACATTTTTTTTTACTTTTTGTGATAAAGCAAATAATCTTTTAGCATAGTCCATTGCTTCAGAAATATTATGTATTGAACAAGGACCACATACTAATAAAATTCTATCATCATTTCCTGTTAAAATATTTGATATATCATTACGGCAATCTCGCACTGTTTGTGCTGCTTTTTTTGTAATTGGAATTTCTTCAAGCATACAGGCAGGTGGAATCATCGGCACTAATTTTTCAATATTTGTATTATGTATTCCATCTTGTTCATCAAATGTTGTTAATATTTTATTTGATTCTTTAGGATTTCGTGTATCCATTTGTATTAATTAATATAACTATATAAGTCATATATATTTATATTAATTAATTCATTATTTAATCATTATTCATCAATTCGAATTAAAGGTGTTTGCCCTCCATAAACATATTGACCTTGTTTTATCAAAATTTTCATATTTTCTTTTATTGGAACTATTATATCAACTCTAGAACCAAACTTTATCATACCTAGTTCCTCACCTTTTATAACCCTAGTTTGTTGTTTTATAAATGGAACAATTGTTCGAGCAATCATTCCTGCAATTTGGACTACAGAGATTGTTCCTATTTTTGTAACAATATTATGTATCATTCTTTCATTAAAAGTGCTTTTTTCAAATAAAAAAGCAGCTCTAAATGTTCCATATTTGTATATTTGATTTATTAAAAAACCATCATATGGTATATATTGAATATGTGGATCAAACAAAGACAAGAATATAGATATATAAATATTGTTATTAATTTTCATTATTTTTTGAATTCTTCCAAAACTTGGTGCTAATATGATATTATCATCTTTTTTTATATCAAAATTAGGTCTCTTAAAAAAATTTATACATATAACTATTAAACCAATTGATATTAAAATAATATATGAATTATATATTTTTATTCCAAAAATTAACATTAATATTGGAATAATTAATGTTTTTAAACCATATTTGAATATATAATTATATTTTAATACATAATCTTTCATTTAATATTATTATAATATTTTTATTATTTTGTTTTACATTATTGTAATCTTATCACCAGCATTAACTAATAGTACATTTGCATCTTGAGTATTTTTTTTTGAAGTTGTCATAAAATGTTTTCCATTCATATTAACAATATAACTATTTTTTGTTGAATTAATTTCATAGATAAGTTCATCAGAATTTAATGTATATTGTTTTTTTATTTCTTTTCCCCATACATTATTAATATGTGTATTATATACAATTGAATTTTTTCGTGATGAAAGATGAAATAAGTCATTAATTTGCGAATCCTGTTTGATTAAACTTATTCTATATTTGTTAGGAGTAGAAATTTTTATAGTTATTTTCTTATATCCAGTTATATCATAGCGTATTTGTTTTTTGGATACTGTAATTGTTTCTCCAAATTTGATTTTTTGTAATAATAATTCTTTTGTATATTTATATAATTTTTGTCCATTAATATTACTTTTATTTAATAATTTTTGTTTTATAATTTCTTTTTGTTTTTGTCTCTTTTTTTGTTCGGTAGCTTCAAATTCTTGTTGTTTTTTTAATTCAAGTTTTCGTTTTTCTGCTCTAAGTTTTTCCTTCTTTTTAATTTCATCTCGCAAACGTTTCTCTTCTTGTTCTCTTGCTACTCGTTCAGATTCTACTCTTGCTACTCGTTCAGATTCTACTCTTGCTACTCGTTCAGATTCTACTCTTGCTACTCGTTCAGATTCAACTCTTGCTACTCGTTCGGTTTCAACTCGTTCGGCTTCTACTCGTTCAGATTCTACTCGTTCGGTTTCAACTCGTTCGGCTTCTACACGTTCAGCTTCTACACGTTCAGCTTCTACACGTTCGGCTTCTACTCTTGCTACTCGTTCGGTTTCAACTCGTTCGGTTTCAACTCGTTCGGCTTCTACTCGTTCAGATTCTACTCGTTCAGTTTCAACTCGTTCGGCTTCTACTCTTGCTACTCGTTCAGTTTCAACTCGTTCAGTTTCAACTCGTTCGGCTTCTACTCGTTCGGTTTCAACTCGTTCGGCTTCTACTCGTTCAGCTTCTACTCTTGCTACTCGTTCAGCTTCTACTCGTTCAGCTTCTACTCTTGCTACTCGTTCATCTTCTATATTATTTGTTGGAATAGAGACATCAATATCATTAGTATTTTGTTTTTTTAATTTTTCTTCTTCTAATTGTATTTGTCGTTCTTGTAATTGTTTTTTGCGGAGTTCTTTTCTTTCTTGTCTTGTTAAATTTTGCATAGTTATATTTATATATTTATATATATATATAAATATAACTATATTTATATTTAAACTCTTGGAAATTTAAATTACAACAACCTGTCAACTAATTTTTTTTTTTTATAAAAATTATTTTGGATCAAACAAATTGAAGCAGTTGCACAAAATTCTAGTATATAAATTAGAGATAGTCCAATAAATAGTCTAAGAAGTGGGTGTTTAAAATAATTAACAATTTTATTAAAAAATAAACTAGGTATGACAAAAGCAAATATTGTGTATATTATTCCAGTAAGAGTTCCCATGTACTTATCGGTATTCATTGTTTTATATGCTACATTCATAGAAATTCCACAAAAAATTAAACAATTAATTAACATTTTTAATATAGTGTCATGGTGTGGATATGAATGAAATCCAAAATATGGTAGAAATAGATTTCTGTCAAAAAGATGTGCTATTTCATTTGAAAATGGTAATAATAATGCGAGAGAATTCCACCAGCTTGGTGTGAAGTATTTAAAATTTAATCCAAAAATATTTTCGACATCACAAATTTTTATTGGCATATTATATATTATATATTATACAATATACAATTATTTTATTTTTTTGGATCTCTGGTAACTACTCTATAATAAATATTTTTTTCTCTTTCAATTTTAAAAATATCACCAACTTTTCCGTCATAATATTTACAAATAGCATCAGTCTTAAAAATTTTTGGTAAATAAAATGCTTTTTTACCATAACAATTGATTATTTCTTTTGCTTCATTATCATCTAATAAAATGTGTTTTGGAACAATTCTGTGCTTTGTTATATTGAATAACATTTCATTTTCTAAAAATATTTCAAAATTATATTTAGATGATAATTTAATAATTTCCTTTTTAGCAAATGATGTAATTTTATGTTTAACAATTAGTAATGTGTGTGTAATATTAATATCATTCATTTCACTTATAATGAGTTTTAAAATATCTATACCGATTTTTTTCTCATGAAATAAAACCTGTATTTTGTCATCGGGATTATTTAATTTTGATACTATTAGTTGAAGATTATTAATATTAAAATTTTCATTAAATAATTCCTGATTTAATTGAATATATTCGCCATTTTTATCGAAATATTTACTAGTATCGTATTTACGATCGCGTAACATTTCTAAAACAGTTTGTCGTGTTTTAAAAAATTTATTAAAATTCGCCATAATATTTTATTTTAAATTTATTAAATAAATTCAATTTTAAGATATTATTACATAATAGTATAAAACATGATGTCTTTAACTGACTATGTTTATATTAATTTTATAAATTATGATAAAAAAAAAATTGTTGCGAGGAAACAACTATTTGAAAAATATATAGGAAAAAATTTTATAATTTTGGATAAAATTAGTAGTATTAATGATAATTTAACAAATTTATTAACCTATAATGATAACAATAAAAATATAGTGAGAATAATTCCATTGAATTATTTTCAATATATGTCTGATATGAAAGAATCTTTTAAAACAAAAGAGATTATTTTAGATCAATTATTAAAAGATATAAAACGATTAAAATTAACAATCAATGGTAATCGAGTAAAGGATATAGAACGAGTTCTAGACTATTTATCTTCTAAATTTTTATCAAAAAAGGTTAATAATATATTAATGCTATGTAATCAATCTATCATGGCTATTCCATGTCAAATGATTCAAACAAGTATAAAACAATATAATAATTATTATTTAAGTGAAATTCCAACAATGAAAGATTATGAAAAAGATTTACAAATAAATATTGACATAACAGATAATAATGTAAATATTTTAGGATTTAAAAATCTAAGAATTGTTCAAATAATAGATGGCGAAATAAAAACATTATACATATTTAAAATAATAATCGAAATAGAATTAAATAATAAGATTGTTTTTATAAAAATGTATGGAAATAAAGTAAATTGAATACATTTTTTACTAAATTCTTTTATGAATATTTTTAGTTGATTTCATTTTTTTAGCAAATTTAGAATATTTTATTCCCATTCCATTTGCTTCATGATAGTATACACTATATGCGTCCATTCTTTCTTTTTTTGTTAAAACAGGGAATTTATCTAATGGTATAAACTTTTCATCTAGCATAAAGTATACATTTTTTTTACCAAATGCTACAGGATATGGGACATCATTGTTTCCAACTGGTGAAAAATATTCAATAATAGTATCATTTGTATCAAATTCATCTATTGTAGAACCAATATAAACGTATCTATTTTTTTTAATTTTTAATAATATAGAGTTTCCATCATAGTATTTTCCGTATGCCCCGCTGTAGTCGGTTTGTGGGCATTTTTCACTTTTTCCAATAAATATTTTAAGAGGTTTATATTTTGCTACAAGTTTAGTAAATCCATATTCAAATTGCTCATCTGTCATATCATAATTCACTGAAAAGTTATCTGAATCAAATTTATAAATATTAACAATAGTTTTTCCTATATAAATTAAAAATGGCCTGCCTCTATTATCATGTGTAAAATATGTTTCCATATTTTTTTTATAAATTTTTTTATACATTTCATTATCTTTTGACAATAATTGTTTAGAATTATCACACCACGATTCTTTAATATCTGTAATATCATAATTCACTTTTTTGTATCCTTTTGGTATTTTTGTTTTATTATCTTCAAAAGTATTGAAATCAATATATTTATTAATATAACCATTTTCATTTTCTAAACCTTTTATTTTTTTACATTTTAAAAAATTACATTTTTTATATACAACAAATTTTGAACAATTATTTTTTTTTAATTTATTTATCTTTGTCTTAGTCATATATATTTAATAAATAAATTAATCAATATGTTTTAATATTTTTGATAATTTATCGGAAAATATATCAAGTGCTTGTTCGACAATTGATTGAGGTGATAATGAACCAATAGATTCTATAGTAAATTTAAAAGTATCATTTGATATAATTTCGTAACCAACAGATGAAGTTGGTTGAAATTTTGCATGTTCTTTTGAAATTCCTTTTCTGACAGAGCAAGTAAAATGTAAAGATTGTCCTTTTGCTAATTTGGTAATAATAATAGGATATTCCATATCAATTGGTTTGACTGAATTATATATATTTTTTTGATATCCAGTCAAATTTGAATTATTAATTATTTTTAAATCGTTAGAAGTTACTTCAAGTATATTATCAGTTTCATTAATTACATTTAATTGATATTCAACTTCAGCTAATTTATTGTCTTGATTATCCCAATAATAATTAAATTTTCCAGCATTTTTGCTAACAAATGGTATTAAACCGATTCTTTGTGCTATCATATTATCGTGAAGACAACTAGTGTTGGAAATAATTGTTGCAAAATCTATAGCCATAGTTGGTATATCTGAAATTAAAATTCTTCTAATTCCATTTGCTAATCCAATATGAATATTTGATATCGAAAATTGAATAAAATTGGTTTCTAATTTATGTAATTTAATTTTAATATTTGACATATTATTAATTAACACTTATATTATACCTATACAAAAATAAAATAGAATTTTTTTTAATAATTATAAATAACAATTTTATTTTGTTTAGTAGTTACTAGAGTATACATTTATACTATACTAATGATGGGATATACAACAAAAGTAAAACGAGTTGAGAGAGAGAACGTATCTAATAAATATATACCTCCACAAAAACGAATAAATAATTTATGTAATGATATTGTTTCTAAAATGCATTTAGGCGAGAAACGCGAACATAGTAACAAATTTATAGATAAAAGTAGATTAATTATAGATGAAATTTTAAATTCTCCGTCTAATCGTAATTTAATTGACAATGAAGCAAAGAACATAGTTAACACTATATTAAAAAAAAAAAGAAGAAAATGTTGTGGGGGAATTATTTTAAATATCGATGATATTAAAGGCACAATTTATGTTTTAGTAGTCCTCGGTAGAATGAGTAAAAAATGGGGACTACCAAAAGGTGGCTTAGAAGAGGAAGAAACCTATGAAGAATGTGCTCTTCGTGAAATAAAAGAAGAAACAGGATTAACATATAGTTTGTGCGATTTTAAAGAAAGGATAAAAATTCACAGTACATATTATTTTGTCATAAATAAAGATGATAGGAAAATAGAAAGAGGTCCAATTGACACACGTGAAATAGCGGCAATCAAATGGTTGCGTTTAACTGATATAAAGAAATTAAGTGAAAAAAATTTGGTAAATAGAGAATTAAGGGATTTATGTAATAAATTAAAATCTAAAATAAAAAGATGTTTGCCGGAACAAAAACGACACAAAATTGTAATGAGTTTTTGAGAATATTTTACTTAATATAAAATAAGATTTTGAACATATTAATTAATATTAATTAATTAATATGGGCTGGAATTGCCGGTGTCTAAGTGATTATTATTTAAATAAAAAAAATAATACTAATACTGATTTATATACACTCGAAGGATTAATTTTACGAGCAAAGGTAGTTGATGTTTATGATGGTGACACGTGTACAGTTATATTCAAATTAAATAAAAGATACGAAAAACATAAAGTCAGAATGTATGGATATGATTCGCCAGAAATGAAGCCTTCGCGTTCAGATCCTAATAGAGATGAAATCAAAAAAAAAGCAAAATATGCAAAGAAATTATTAGAAGAAAAGATTTTAAATAAAATCGTAATCCTTCGTTGTGGTAAATGGGATAAATATGGAAGATTGCTTGGTACAATTTATATAAATGGTGGTTGTTTTTCAAAGAATGAAAATGTGAATGAATGGATGGTTGATAATAATTTCGGCAAGCCATATTTTGGTGGTAAAAAAGAGTAAATATTATTCTTTATAATAAATAAAATTGAATAAAAGAATACTAATCTAATTAATAAAGATACATCATTATAAGTATAAAATGGATAAAACATCTCAAATTAGTAAAACAGGATCTTTAATAAGTGGAGGTATTGCTGGATGCATTGCAAGGACATGTACAAGTCCATTAGAAGTTATAAAAACTCTTAAACAAACTACAGATAGTTCAAGTAAAAGTTTTTCACAATGTTTTAGAAATATTTATCAAACTGAAGGTATTAGAGGATATTTTAGAGGAAATGGAACCTATTTAATAAGAACATTGCCCTATTCTGCTATTCAATTTCTAACATTTGAGCAGACTAATAATTATTTGACAAATAATAATTATTTTAATAAAAGTGCTAGATATTTGTTATCTGGTGCTTCTGCTGGATTTACATCTTTAACATTTACATATCCACTGGAAGTTATTCGAACACGATTGACAATTCAATCAAGACTAAATCCTGAATATACAGGTATAACAAATGCTTGTACCAAAATTGTTAAAACGGAGGGAATTAAAGGTTTATTCAAAGGATATACAATGAGTTGTATGGGATTTATTCCATATTTGACTATAAATTTTTATACATTTAATTATTTAAAAGATCATACAAATCCAACAGGAAATACATTAATAAATTTAGTAAATGGTTCTGCTGCGGGAACAGCGGCAATTTCAATAATGTATCCATCAGATTTAATAAGACGAAAACTTCAAGTTAATAAAGAACATAATATAGGAATTTTTAAGACTGTTAAAAATATTTATAAAATAAATGGTATTAGAGGTTTTTATAGTGGATATTTTACTGGTATTGCAAAAGTAACTCCTCAATCTGGTATTACATTTATGGTATATGAATTATGTAAAAAATATATAATTGAAAATAAAGTAATTTAAAATTGTTATTTTAAGAATTAAATATTATTTTAATATAATAGCAAGATGTATTCACCAGAATTAAGCTATACTTTTCTACGAAAATGGAAAAAACATAATACTATAGGTGCATTAATTGATTGGGATATAAAACTAAAAGCGGGTTGGATAAGGACGTATTCATTAAAAAATAAATCTTATTTACGTTTTACAGTCTATATTAAATATAGAGAATTAGATGATGAAGACATAAAATTTTTAGAATATTTTCTTTATGAAAATAGAACAATATATAAAAATAAAGAAATTTTAATTGCTTTTAAAATTCCAAAAATTAAAATTTCTAAAATAAGTCAAGATATATTTGAGATTAGTATTAAAAATATTTTTATAAGACAATCTTCTGCATCACAATTATGTAATTATTCAAATATATCTTTTCGATATGATATTAAAGTAGATACAATTTCTAAAATTTTAGAAGAATTTGCTAATGATTTTTTAAATGATAAAGAATATTCTCAAAAATTATGTAAAATATTGGGTAATGAAATGGATATTGCATATATTGATTGGAAACTAAAAGATACATCTTTTCCTTACGAAACAATCGAAACGATATATATTTAATAACAGTCTTATTGATTGTACTCATGAATTTTGTGAGCAATGTATTAAACAATGGCTTCAAATTAAACAAAATTGTCCAAATTGAAGGACTTGTTATTAACAAGTCCCTATTAAAAATCATTTTAAAAATTTTTATTTAAATTTTAATATCATATTCTTCGCAATAATTTGAAATTTTTGATAAAAAAGACTTTGGATATTTTGAATTACTAACGTAATTCAAAAAATCAGTAATCTTTTTACATTCCTTCTCCAAATTAAATCTAGCAGATTTAATTAAAAAAGAAATATCATCATCTATGCGAAAATTTGAACGAACACAGTTGAAATCAAAAAGTACAAATCTGTCACCAATTCGTCCAATATTATCAAACGTACAATCACCCTGAGAAAAACCAGATTCTTTAATACAATCTAAAGCAATTCCAATTTCTTGAAATAACTTGAAGACTTCAGTATTTTCAAGTTTCAAAGTTCGGATATCAGAAGGAGAGTAAGTAACAATTGGATTTAATTTATCAGTAACAATCGCATGAATTTTAACTTGATTTCTAAAATAAGAAGCCAAATTAAATTCAAGATAACAAGAATCCTTATTGCCATTTTCAATCGAAACAAAGTTTCTCATGTTAATAACATATGGACATTCATATGTACGTTCTAAAATATCAACTACTTTATTCCAAGTTGAACTGCTTTGGTATAATTTAAGAACAAAATCGTCAAAAATCATTACCAAGACAGAACCACTACTAGTTACAATATTATTTGGTTTGATTAACCCTTTTTCACTCGATTGTTCAATCACCTGAAGCAAAATTTCGACCGAAGGTGTATATTTTGCTATATATTTCCGACCTTCCTTGTTACAACAATCAATGCATTTTTGAGTCAAATAACAATCATCAAGCAAACAATCATTAATAATATCTATTCCGAATTGTTTGCGAGAATTCATCTTATCTTGTTAAATACGGTAACAAGTAAAAAAAATTTAATTTATTAATAGATATTAATAAAATCAATTTTTTTTATTTTAACATAGTATATGAAAAATTTATTTCTTTTTGATGTTGATGGAACTTTAGCTGAATCCACTCAACAAATTCCAAAAAATTTAATTAAAATTTTAAAAAAAATATCAGAAAAACACATAGTTTGTGTTGTAAGTGGGGGAACGTATACAAATCTAATTACGCAAATTGGAAAAAGAAATGAAAAAATATTTAAATATATTTTTGCTGAAAATGGTTCAGTTGTATATCAGAATGGTGAAGTAGTTTCTATTAAAAATATTAAAGATGAATTTACAGAATATCAAATTCAAGATATTGTTAATACAATACTTGAATATATTGTTAAATTAAAAATTCCATACAAAAGGGGAAAATTTATCGATTTTCGAACAGCAATGCTCTATATTTCACCAACCGGTTCAAATGTATCATACGATGAAAGACAAATATTTGCTCAATATGATGAAGAACATGATATTAGAAAAAAGATGATTGAACATTTAAAATCTAGTTTATGCACTAAATATGATTTAGATATTAAACTAGGAGGCCAAATTGGGATAGGACTTCATCCACGAGGATGGGACAAAAGTTTGGCTCTCGAACATTTGAATTTAAGTGAATATTTAAATACATATTTCTTTGGTGATAAGTGTGGAAGAGATGGAAATGATTATCCATTATTTATTCAAAAAAATATTTGTGGATTTGAAGTAACTGGACCCAATCATACACTGCATGTTTTGGAGACGTTTCTTTAAATAATTTTGTTAGAATATCCAATGTAATTAAAAGGAGTTAATTTCATTAATTCATCTACTTCATCGGGTGGTAAAAATTTACCTAACGTAATTTTTAAATCATTTTTTGTAACTTTACCTGAAACTCTAGTTAATTTTTTCATTATCTCGTATCCATTTATTCCTTTTGTTCTTAAAACTGATTGAATACCTTCTGTTATTATGACCCAATTATTTTCTAAATCTTTATCAATTTTTTCCTTATTAATTTCTAATTTTCCCATTCCTTTTAATATTGATTTATATGCTATCATTGAATGTGCAACACAAGTACCTAAATTTCTAGTAATAGTTGAATCAGTTAAATCTCGTTGTAATCTTGAAAGTGGCAATTTTCGTGAAAAAAATTCTATTAGTGTATTTGCCATCAGTAAATTCCCTTCCGCATTTTCAAAATCAATGGGGTTTACCTTGAATGGCATAACAGAGGACCCTGTCTCATTTTCATTAATTTTTAATTTAAAGTAGTCAAATGAAATATATAACCACGTATCTTGACACATGTCAAGCAAAATAGTATTAACTCGTTTCAAATTGTCTAAGCATTTTGATAAACTATCGTAATTTTCTATTTGAGTTGTATATTTACTTCTTACTAACCCTAATTCTTCTATATATTCATCAGCAAATTTAATCCAATCTATATTCGGGTAAGCATAATGGTGAGCGTTAAAATTACCGACAGCCCCTCCAAATTTAGTGAATAATTTAATTTTTTCTTTTGTTTGTTGTTCTAAACGATACAAAAAGACTTTGTATTCTTTCCCCATAGTCGATGGAACAGCTGGTTGTCCGTGAGTTCGGCAAAGAATTGGAATATTATACCATTCTTCAATTCTTTTATTCAAGAGTTGATTTAATTCCCTTAATAAAGGACATATTTCTTCCTCTAAACATTCTTTAAGTGGAAGCATAATAGCACTTGTATTAATATCTTGTGAAGTTAGAGCAAAATGAACGAATTCAGAAAATTCCGTTAAATTCCATTCTTTCATTTTGTCTTTAAAAAAATATTCAACTGCTTTAACATCATGATTAGTAATTTTTTCAATATTTTTTATTTTTTGAGCATCTTCAATAGAAAAGTTTTTTACTAAATTTGTAAAGTTATCTTCTACATCAAAAATTTTTTCAAAATTTGGAAGTTTTAAAGTTTTCATCAGTTTTAAAAAATAAGAAACTTCAATATGTAATCTGTATTTAAAATAAGCATACTCTGAAAAATAATTACTTAAATTTTTTACTTTTGAGTAATATCTTCCGTCAATTGGTGATATAGAAATTAATTCTTTCATTTTATAAATTATTTATGTATTATATTCTTATTACACCAATCCGTCCAACGCCTAATAATAAAAATATATAATGAAAATTGGTACTTTTGAGATTGGTTCTTCTTCTTCAGGTTGTTCTAAAGTTACTTCTGCTTATTAGGTTGAATTTTTTTTAAATCTTCTAATACTTTTTCCCTCGATTCTGATAACTGCATAAAGTCTTCATACAGTACATTTTCTTGTGATAAAAATTGAAACATTTCAAATTCAATTGATAATTTATTAATACCGTATTTTAAAAGTTTAATAATTTCTGGTCGTATTTTTCCATAATTTGTTGGTGCTCCAAATCCTTTTTTATCATTTTCATCGACAATTTCAACAATTTTTTTTCTATCCTCTTCATTATCTGGTTTTAATTTTTTAAAAAAAACATTAAAATCAGCATTTTTTCCATTTTTAATAAGTTTTTTTAAATTTTCTTGTAATTTTTTAATTTTGTCTTTAGTATTGTTAAAATCATCAGACAACTTAGCATTATGGACTCTAATAAATTGTAATTGATCTGCGGTAGGTGGTATTCCACCTATTTGTCTTCGTCGTGCTGGTTTTGATTTTGTTTTTTTAGAAACTTTAATGACTTGTCTTAAACCAGATTTTAATTTTTTACCATATTTATATCCTTTTTTTAATTTTCCAGTTGTTTGATTAATTCCTTGATGTTTACGCGGCATTGTGTATATAATTTATAAATATTTTTATTCTTTATTTTTTATAAAAATAAATGTTTTAATTAAAATTGATTTTAACGATAATTAATAAATTTATAATATATTGATTAAATTAAATATAAATACACTATAATGGATGCAAATAAATCATCTTCGGAAGAAATTGAATATTCTAGTTCTTTATTCGAAAAAATGAATCTTAATACAAAATATATTCAAAAACCAAAAACACCAGTTGAAAAATATGTTGAATTTGGAGGAAATTGTCCTGCTGAGGGTTGGAATTTCCCTTGTATCAAATGCTGTGCCATTACAAGCCACGAATGTCAATATAAAAATACAAAAATTTCTTTATGTGATCATTGTCAGAGATATACTAAGAATTATTTATCAGAATACCATAATCTAATAACAGTTGACGAATATTGTGTCAAACACATTCTAAAAAATTTGAAAAGAAATTTTAATAAAAAAAATATTTATCGGAAAATTATTGAATATTAGAATTTAATGGATAGATAATAGTTCCGGACTTAAATATATTGAAAAAATTTTTTTTAATTGGTAATCTATTATGTCTATTACAAATTTTTCTTCTTTGTCTTCGATATCTTGTTTTTCTAAATATATGTGGCATTATTAAATTATAATATTAAAAATCATTTTTAATAATAAAATTGATTTTTTAGATATTTATGTAAGATTATCAAGCAATATCGAATCATTATCAACAAATAACTTTCAAAACATTCATAATGGGTTCTTGTATTACAAAACAACCCGTTATTATCCCACAGGAAACTTTGGCACATGAACCAACAGAAAAAGAAGTTGCGATTCTAATGATAGAAATATATGTGGATGTTGAAAAAGAAAGAGTCGGAAAAACATTGAAAAAATTGAATACTATTTAAATTTATTTTATTTATTTTCAAACTTTCAGTCCTAATTACTTATATAATAATGAAAATTAAAATTGATTTTTAGAATATTTAACTAATGCTACTAAATTAGTAGTTTTCAATGAGATAGATAATTTATTATCTATTTAAAAGTTGTAGAAATTATTTCTACTTTTCTCTAATTTTATTAGAGCATAATATATAAAAAAAGTTGAAAGATATGTTCTAAACCTCTACTTTCTCTCTTTTAATTTTTTTATGATTCATTTTAAAATAAAAAATGATAGAAAAATTAAAAACCCACATAAAATAAATTATGGACTGGTTTAATATTTTTAATCTTTCTATCATCTTTATTTTTAATTTATAAACTTAAATTAAAAAACAGAAACATTAAAAAAAGAAATATCATCAAAGTGTTTAATACTCTTATTATAATATTAACATGTTTTCATTATACTTAAGTATAATGGAGAGAATCTATAATAACTCTACATATTGATATTTATCAATAATTAATATTAATTATTAATAAAGTACCATTAATGCTTATCAGAGATATTATAAGTTCAACTTTATACAACTAAATTATAGTTACTTCAATTTTAGTTTTCGTTTTATAATGTTGGAAAATAAATTATGGACTGATATTTTTTTTATATAAAAAAACGATTTATTTGATATTTACATACAAATCAGCAAAAAACGGAGAAGAAAAAACAAAGTCAACACCAACAATGGGCTTATGTATGACAACGCCATCTGAGGAGTGGAAGCCGACGGCGGAGCAATTGGCGAGGATGAGACAAAAACGCGCGAAGGTGAAGTGCCAAGAGAAGGAGCTCGTGCGGAATGTGATGATGGAGGTGGATGCGGACAATCTGGTGAAGGGGACAAAGAAGGTCCGAGACGACATCCTCCAACGAGACATAGAGAAGTTCTTGGTGGTCATGCAGGCACGCTGGTTGAAGTTGAACCAGTGAGTGATGGAAAGAAAAGAAGTCACACACCGAAAAAAAAACCATGAGTGATTGATTAGACTAATTTGTTTTTATTCAGGACTGGTATCGAAATTGATATTAAAATTGATTTTAATGATAGGTATGTAGTGTTATTTATTTTTTTAATTGATGCGTTACCATATATATTTAAGGGACTGAACTGTTTCTCGTATTCTTATTCAACTTTATTTAATAACTAGTCCCGATTATAAATTTATATATTAAAGTAAGTAAGTAAAATAAAAAAATTATGCGGTTGATGGTCTTGATTGAACTGGTGTATTAGTTGGTTCCAGAATGATGATTGCAGCACGCCATTGGCGAGCATTACGTCTTTGATGACGACGAGGTGCTACCCAAAAAATTGGTTCCATAAATTCAGGACGATTATCAATTCTTTCAATCATAGGAATTACTCTTCCAACAAATTCTTCAAATTCTTCAAATTCTTCAAATTCTGGTGAAATTTTTTGTCCAAATAATTCAATTTCATGTTGTTCTGTGATATTGTTTCTACAATTTGGACAATTTTGTTTAATTTGAAGCCATTGTTTAATACATTTATCACAAAATTCGTGAGTACAATCAATAAGTTTGATTTTATCTGTAGGTTGTTCTTGACATACTGAACATAATTTCTCTTCTTCTTTGTTCATGATTATAATGAGAGTTCTCTTAGGAGCACTTTGAGTTATTTCAAGTGTTTCAAGTTGTGTATAAATAAAATAATATGTTTTAACAATAAGGTTTATAAAAATCAATTTTAAATAAAAATAGTTAGTTAAAATTGAATTTATTAAAATAAAGTAAATAGTATTAATATGGATATTACTAATATTGAAAACTCATTATTACAAGGTGAATCAGCAGATGTTTTAAAGCAATTTCCAGAAAATATCATAGATTGTACAATCACTTCACCACCCTATGATAATTTAAGAAATTATAAGGATTGTGAATGGAATTTTGAAAAATTTAAAGAAATTGCCGATGAATTATACAGAGTAACAAAAAAAGGAGGAGTAGTTGTATGGGTTGTTGGCGATGCTGTTATTAAAGGTAGTGAAAGTGGTTCATCATTTAAACAAGCATTATATTTTATCGAATTAGGTTTTAGATTACATGATACAATGATTTTTGAAAAAAATACTTCATCTTTTCCAGCAAGCCGTAAAGGAAATAGATATACTCAAATATTTGAGTATATGTTTGTTTTTTCTAAAGATACAAAACCAAATACAGCAACATTAATATGTGATAAAGCAAATAAATGGGCTGGTCATACGAATTGGGGGAAAAATACTCATCGTAATAAGGCAGGTGATTTAATAGAAACAAAAGATATAAAACCAGTTCCAGATTTTTCACCAAGAAATAATATTTGGACATATCAAGTTAATAACAAGTTTAATACAAATGATAAAGAAGCACATAAACATCCTGCAATATTTCCTGAAAAATTAGTAAAAGATCATATTTTAAGCTGGACAAAAGAAGGAGATTTAGTTTTAGATCCATTTGCTGGTAGTGGAACAACACTTAAAGTATCAGATTCATTAAAAAGGAAGTTTGTGGGTATTGAACGAAATGGTGATTATAATAAAGAAATTGCTTTACCAAGATTAAAGAAATATATACCGACGATTGAATTGAAAATAATTGAAAAAGTTCCAGAAGTAATTGAAGAGGTGATTCAAGAAATTATCCAAAATGTAGTAGAAGAACAAGGAGAAGAAGAATATACAGAAGAATTATTAAAGAAAAAGAAATGTCCGGAACTAAAGAAAATATGTAAAAGCAAAAAAATTAAATGTTACAGTAGAAAACGGAAGAATGAATTAATTAAATTAATATTAAATCATTAAAATATATATATATATATATTATATTAAATGAAAACACATTGTAGTATTGCTAATATTCTTACTTTAAATTTAGCAAATATGGATAATCATCCGAAAAGCTATTTAATAGGTATTTTGGAAGTAATTTTACCATTTTTTAATGAATTTGCTAATTTATTTAATATAGTTTTTTTCTTACCAGTTTTGAAATTTGATTTGTATCCACATTGCGATACAAAATTAAAATTATTTTTTGATATAATTTCTCTAACAGGAATTTGTTTAAATGTAGCAGTAAAAACAGAAAGAACTAAAAGTTATATGAGTGGTTTATTTAAAGGTTTGATGTATTTAATTTTTGCCTTTGTCATTCCAAATTTGTATATGGGAGATGTACTTTCTCAATTTGGTAAACATCCTTATATGAAATTAGCTGGAGGATTTTTGGTTATTTATTTCTTAGAAATATGTATTCATAGTTTTGTTTGTATGTATGACTTGAATATTGAAAAAAACAAAAATAGGAATCATTAATAAACAAAATTCTATTTATTATTGATATTTTAATATATAAATAATATTAACTTAATTAATTTATATATTAAATATGAATACTGAAAAAATTAAATATGCTAAAGTGATAAAAATTTATGGTAGAACTGGACTAGGTGGAGTAACTCAAGTTTTGGTCAGAGTAATAGATGAATCAAAAAGAACATTAGTAAGAAATATTAAAGGTCCGGTTCAATTAAATGATATAATTACTTTATTAGAATCGGAACGTGAAACAGGAATAAAAAAATAGATATCACTCAATTAGTAAATTTGATTGCTTATAATCTCTTTGTTTTTTTTTATTTTTTGTTTTTTTTTTATCTATTTTTTTTCTTAAATTTTTGTCAGAGTTATTTTCATAAAAACATTTAAAACATAATCCATTTTTATCTAAAAATACTTTTTCATTTATAAATTTAAAACAATGTTTGCATTTGTGTCTATTATCAATCATTTCTATTTTAATATAACAAAATCTTTACATATAATTATTATAAACATAATATGATTTCGCTACCAAATTTACCAACAATTGAAATAATACAAAAAATTAAATACAACTTTTTCTAACTTGATAAGAATTATATAAATTTTCTAAAGAAATAATGTAAGAAGATATTCTTAGATTAAGTTCTTCGTTACTTTGATTTAATTTAAAAACTTTTTTAAATGTTTTGGTCATATGTTTATCTAATTTGCTTCGTACTTCATATAAATCCCAATATTCTTGTCTTCTATTTTGAAGCCATTCGTAATAACTAACAATTACACCACCACTATTTGCTAAAACATCTGGTATAACTGCAATATTTTTTTCAGATAGTATTTCATCAGCTTCCATATCAATTGGACCATTTGCCCCTTCAATTATTAATTTACATTTTAAATTTTTTGCAAAATCACCACAAATTTGTAATTCTAAAGCGGCTAATATTATTGTATAAACATCCAAAGAAAAAAACTTTTCCTTTGTAAGTTTAATACCATCAGCAAATCCATTTATATCTCCAGTTTCTTTTACATAATTAATTACCATATTAATATCAAATCCTTTTTCATTATACAAATATCCAGTATGGTCACCAATACCAACACAAATCATTCCAAGTTTACATAAAAAGTTAGCCGCATGAGAACCAACTTTTCCAAATCCTTGAATTACAAATTTTTTCCCTTTACATTCAATACCTTTATTTTTGAACCATTCTCTTGCACATATCATCATACCTCTACCAGTAGCTTCCCCTCTTCCTTGTGACCCACCATAACCAACTGATTTTCCAGTATACATATCATTATTATGTGTTTTTCTAACTGATTGATATGCTGCTGTCATCCAATCCATGATTTGAGAATTGCTTCCTACATCTGGAGCAGGTATATCAATATCACTTCCAATAAATCTAAATAATGCTCTTGAATATTCTTTTGATATTTTTTTTAACTCATTTTTAGAAAATTTTCTTGGATTAAATTTAATACCACCTTTAGCACCACCAAGAGGTAATTTCTGTAAGCTACATTTAATTGTCATCCAAAAAGCTAATGCTTTACATTCATCTAAATGACATATTTCATCAAAACGAAGACCACCTTTATATGGACCAGCAAGATTATTATGTTGTATTCTATAACCTTTAAACATATGTAGTTTTCCATCGTCAAGTACAACTGGGAAGTTAACAATAATTTCATTTTTAGGTTCTGATAAAAAGGTAAGGAATGTTTTATCAATGTTTCCTAACTTTCCAGCAAGTTCTAATTGATTTTGGCATAATTTATTTAAATTTTGATCTGTCATATTTTATAATAAAATAATATAATTTGTTATTTTTATATCAACTTGTATTATATATTAAATTTCCAGTCCGTTAAATAAATATAAATATAAATATATGTAATGTTATGTAATTATGTTATCATCTTATGTAGGATTTGGGTATCAGTAATACCAAGACTTTCAAGTTCAGATAAAATAATATCAATTTTCATATCTCTTCGTTTATCTTTTAAGTCTCGATTCCTTTCCTTCGATTCCTTTTTGTGAGCCTTCAACAATTTCTGTCCTTCATTAGAATGTATCTCTTGGATCACCTCAACGTCTTCTTGCCATGTAATAAACTCTCGATTCTCATTTCTCAATTTCTCCTCTACTTTCGCAATGATAGTAGGTTCCAATTGGCGTCCAAGTCGTTTTGATGCCATAAATGACATCTTTTTCCCTTGCGTTGCTTCAGATATCATCTCCGCAGTTACTTTTTTTGTCAAAAGATTTTCATAAGATTTGTAGAAATTTGAGGCAAAAGAGCCTACTTCTTTTGGATTTGGCTTTAGCTTGTTCTGTTTTAATACAATTTCCCGTTCAAAATTACGTACGATTTCAAAATTCATGATGCTTTTGGTTTTGGTTTTGGTTTTGATTTGTTACGTAAATATAAAAAAAATCAATTTTAATTAATACCTAACATATATTTAACTTTACAATTTTTCATATTTTTTTGAACACGACATTCTAAACATGTAAAAGGAAAATGTTGTTGGTGAAATCTTTTTAATTCGTGGTCAGAGATATGTTTATTTTGGCAAGATATACATATATTTATTGTATATTTTCTAATAATACCTTTTAATTCTGGTGGTAATTGATTTAATTGTTCTTTTAATGAAATATTCCCCATATAAAATTAATATAATTATATCAATTTTTATTTATTATATTTAATAATTGAATGTTAATTTTAGATCAATATAGTATAATACTATAATTAAAATTATTATTAAAATAGTATAAAATATCCATCCCCACTTTTGAATAAAGGGTCTTATTTTTGGTGGAAATAATTGATAAAAATTTTTGCGAATAGTATTATATATTCTATTTAATCTATATTGAATATCTTCCCATTTAGTATAATCTAATTTTTTAAATTGTTCATCTAGATTTTCTAATGTAATTTGATAATTTTCTGGATTATCCATTATTCTATACTATTTAAACTAGAAATTTTTTAGAAAAATTTTTATAATGTTTTTTCATCATTTTAATATAATATGAACATAGACTTTCATTATAATATAATTCGCTTAAAAATAATAACAATTCTGTTACGATATTTCCTTCAAATAGTAAATTGTGACGAATATCATTAAATATTTCAAAATGAGTTTTACTATCTACTAATCTTTTTTTTAGATAGTAATATATCCATGTTTGGCATAAATTATCAAATGTTAATGATTGTAAATCTAAATGAACTACTTGAAATACATTCACATCTGTTGGTTTCAAACATTTTGCTAAAAATTTTTTAATATCAGTTAATACTTTATGTTCTCCGCCAGCATCAAATAATTCCAAATCAAATTTAGGATTAATTTTACCAGATTTTGGTTTCCATATTAATAATCCAATAAAAATATGACATTCACTACCCAAACGTAATATTGCTGGTCTAGGATTATCATCATTCATAATTGTTTGAATTAATTGCTTGAACAGAAAAGGATAATTATATCCTCGTAAGCTTCGTTTTCTTAAAATTTTATGAAAAATTGTATTTTTTTCACAAATTTTTATTTTATTTTTACCACGCCATTCAATATCTAATTCATCGGATACTCTAGCATAACTACTTAATCCATGATGAACGTTTAAATCATATTTTTGTAAAAATCTTTTCATAATTTCATTACATCGATTAAATGAAGCATATTTAACAGTTTCAATATTTTCTTCATATGCGGATAATACTTCATCAAAATTTTGATCTTCAATTTGAAAATTTTTTAATTCTTCATATTTTATCTTTATATCATTATATCCAATTTTTAATAATTCTATATCTGGTTTCCAATCAGCAAAATTTAATGAAGATTTAATTATTTTTGATGTTTCCTTAGCAAGAATTTCATTGATATATTGTTCATGTATTTCATATAAATATTCTTCGAATTCGTCACGTTTTCTTTTAGGCATATCACTATTTACTACAAGTTTAATACTTTTATATATTATGAATTATAACGTTATATCATAATTATACGCTATGCTAGATAATTGTATTATACAAATAATATTAAAATATTTGAAATGTCAAAAAAAGGATTGTAATTCGCATGGATTTAATATTTTAGAGTATTGGCGTTTTGATAAAGGATATTATTGTACTCGTTGTTATAACTATCTTCAAAATGAGATGGAAATAGATTACTGGACTTTTCACGATGATCATAGTATTGGTTTATAAAATTGAAAAAAATTTTTGAAGATAAATAATAAAAAGATGGATATAGAACATTATCAAAAATTTGTTAATAAGACAGCTTTTTTTCCAAAATCTTCACAGGGAAGAAATTTATCATATTTAGTTATGGGAATAGTTGAAGAAGTTGGAGAAATTTTTGAATTTATTGTTAAAAAAGAAACTTTAAATGAAAATGAATATATTTTAGAACAAACCATAAAGGAAAGTGGGGATTTACTTTGGTATATTACGGCGATTTGTAATGAAATTAATTTTTCACTTGAAAGATTAATGCAATATACCAAAGTAAAAAAAAATAAACATATTAGTAATAACTCTTTACTAATATATTTAGGAAATTTAAGTGGTGCTGTTAAAAAGATGATTAGAGATGATTATGAAAAAATAACAGATAAAAAGAGTGATTTAATTATTAATAATTTATGTTATATTTTGATGTTTGTTCTTCAATTATGTGATGAAAATAATGTTAAATTTAAAGTAGTTTTAGAAATAAATGCTAAAAAAATTAAAGATCGTCAAAAAAGAGGAACTTTAAAAGGTTCGGGAAATGATAGATAATGAGTAATTGAATTATTTTCAATGGGTTAATTTAAAAATACTAAAAGTCATTGTTATGCCAATAAGTAAACCACTCATAAAGCAAATAACTAAATATGTATCAAAATATTTAGTATTATTTTTTTTATCGTACGAAATATTTATTAATTCATGATATGGTAAATTTATAATTTTATTATATAATGGATTTCTTTTATCTAATTTTGCTACAATATGAGCAGAATAATCATCATCATATAAATGAAAACTATTATTTATTTCTTGTCTAGATTTTTTTCTTTTTTTGTATTTTTTCCTTTTTTTAATTTTTGGTTTTCTTTTCTCTATAATTTCAAATTCTTCGTCACTACTTATAATATTATCACTATTTGAAGTAAAATCACTACTTGAGATAATATCACTATTTAAAATATTCATTGGCTTTTTTTTTGTTTGAGTATTATCTGGAATGTGCAAAACTTTTGTTTTTTTATTATCAGAAATAACAGAAATTGGAGTACTTCCAAAAGTTTTTTTAACTTTTGGATTAGTTGTTATTTTAGTAGTTTTTCTTTTATATAATGAATCTAATTTATTAAAAAAATTAGGATTAATTTCTAACTTTTCAGTTGTCATTATTATTTAAGATTAATTTTTTATTCTTATACTTTTTGAATTGTGATTTTTGATGCATTTAATAATTCATCTGCTAATTCGTCATTTCTATAATCTTCTAAATATTTGATATTTGTAATGCCGGAAGATATTATGAATTTTGTACAATTAATACAAGGTCTATGTGTTACATAAATTGTAGTATTTTCAATTGATACACCTCTTCTTGCAGCATCAGCGATAGCATTTTGTTCAGCGTGAATTGTATTTTGTTCGTGTCCATCTCTCATAATTGATATATGGGGAGTTCCTGATGGAAAACCATTATATCCTGCACTAATAATTCTATTATTTTTAACAATTACGCTACCCACTTTAAGTCTTTTACTTGTAGAACGGGCAGAAATTAATAATGCGATACAAGAAAAGTATTCATCCCAGCTACATCTTTTATCATCCCAACTTTTTATTAGAGAGGATAATTGAGATATTTTATTTGATACTTGATGTTGTTTTACAGGTATATTTCTATAGATTGAATTTGATTGTGGTTTAATAATTTTTCCAATATTCATTAGAGCATCTAAATCAATAGAATCATTACTACTATCTGATTCCGAAATACTAGTTGATACAGTATCAATAACATTTGTTAAGTCTTGTTCTTGTTCTTGTTCTTGTATACATCTTTGTTCGCAAGGATGAGTGCATGAATTAAAGATAGATTTTGGCATATTCGAATCGTCATCATCAATTCCGGCAGGTAAACTATTACCTAGATATACTGATTTTTTAATTGATTCCATGAAAATTTATATATTTGATTATTAAATCTTTATATTTAAATAATTTAAAGATTCAATTTTTGTAATGTTTTTAGTATAAAAAAAAATAATTTTTATATTAAAATTAACACGATATTTAAAATTAATATA
>ERZ651768.315-NODE-315-length-36943-cov-6.418841_pt1 | contig 36943 bp, 27 predicted proteins | sample MGYA00514754_ERZ651768 | MGnify/ENA metagenome assembly ERZ651768
GACAAAATTGGCGAACACACCTTGCTGCAGTCCGGTATATTCTTCGGTTCTGTTCACAGGGGGAATAAAAACAGCAATTAATGGGCTTATACGCTGCTCTTCAATCAAATTATCAAAAATATTCTCAATATCCCTGACCAAAAATTTGTCCCCATCATGATAAAAGACCACAGGATAGCTTGCATTTGACGACTCATAACCCGGCGGCAAATACACAGATACCATACGGGAATTACCTAATGTACCGCTGTAAAATACTGTATCAAACAGGGTCCCGTGAAAAATAGAATCGTTATAGACCAGCTCTGGCGGGGAAACATAGTCGGGTCCGTTCACCTGGTCAGACATGTTCCCATTGCCATCCATACAGGTAACATCATTCAAAGGATCCCCATACCAGGCTCCATCAGCATAATAAGCATAATTGAACCGGCCATGGTTGGGCATGATCAGGGGTCTAAACCAGAAATCTGTGCCTGGTATTTTGCTTAGATTCCACAGCGTACCATTCCAGTTATTAAAGCTTCCACGAACCGCAACATATTCATGGGTTCCAGTGTAAAGAAAATGAGCCATAGAAAAGTTTTCATTTTCCCCTATACCCCCATCATAATAAGTAAATAGATCTTCCACCGGCTCGATATAAGGGAAGGCCGGCAGGGAAGCCATAAGGTTATTTACAAGCCCCTGCCTCTGAGATATTGGTGAGTGGCAGATCTCGTCCAGTTGATCATTGAAATTGGCAGTATGCTCATAACCAGAACTGTCCTTCAGGGTCATATAGTCCAGTGAGATCCGTACCGAGTCAGCAGGAACAGTGCTCACATTGTCACCGTAGCTGTTGATCCCCACCAGGATTGAGCAAATATTGATCCTTTCCCGATCCAACTGCCAGTTATTATACTGCAGGTTCCACCACCATGGTGAAAGGATAAAGCCGTCTTCCCTGTTGGATCCAAGGACTGGATGGATTATATTATTTCTGAAAGGCTTGAGGGGAATCTTTACTTCCGTCCAGTCGTTAACTGCATCCACCAGCAGAGAATCTTCCACGGCCCAGAATTCATCAAAACCATACAATACCGGTCTGTCGCCCAGAAGAAATCGAAACGACATATACTCAGGATGATTTGGCGGCATTTCCACTTTCATCATAACACTTAATGTTTCAGCAGCAGAGAAATCTATTCGACTGCTGTCACTGTTGGTAAAATTCACCCCGGCCCAGTTCCCCCAGCCTGCATCTGCACTGTTCAGAGTAAAGGCTACATCCAGGGCGCCATCACCGGAATAATAGTCAACTGTGTCATAGGAAATTGCAACACTATCGATCCCATTGAGACCTGAGAAGAAAATGGAGTCCGTCATATTCAATATATTTTGCTCTTCGAACTCGTGGACCACAGAAACAACTGCCGGGTCTACAGCAGTGCCGAGTAATGCGGGCCGGTAGGTTTCGATGGCCCAGTCTATGCGGTCTTTCTGCCCCGGGGTAAAATGGGTCATGCAGTCATCATCCACATAATCCATATAATTTCCCATATCATCATAACTGCCGCAGGAGTAGTGCGATGAGGGGCAGTCATAATTTGCTTCTGCCTGGTCTGGAGTATCATCAACTTCATCTCCTGGTGTTGAACAACCATTCTCAAAAGTATGATAAAGTCCCAGATAATGGCCCACCTCATGTACACCAGTGTAACCTTCTGTCCAGCCAGATTCTCCACCGGGAATAGTGTAATTACCACAAAACAGCCCATGCCGGCCGTCATCTTCAGGGAAAGACCAGGGATAAACACCCAGGCCGGATGTCAGACTCGCTCCGGTCCAAAAGTAATTGATGCTGCCGGTTACATCTACGGTCATGGCCTGGGCCATATTCAGGTATTGATCGTCATTCTCCCACGGATTGGTATCAAATTTGTGACTGTCGGTGGCATAGTACCACCCCGCATTCACAGCACTGTCGATACTGGCGGTAGTAAATGAATAGCCAAACTCATTGTACACACTGTTCAGGACTGCAGTCTGCTGCTCCATCACTTCCATTGATAAAAGGCCATTAGTGAAGTTTCCTTCTGGAGCTGTAAAATTGAGAAAAGTGTAATTCCCCCACGAACCCTGATTCACCGAAGCAAGTACAGTTCCACTGCTTGTGGTTACTGTGGCAGATATACCTCCCGTTCCAAATTCATCGTATAAAAAAAGAGCATAATTGCCTGGGGGCAGTACACCGCCAAGGGAATAAGAATGGCCCGGGTAGTCAAAACCAAAACCAGGATAGAGCAGAAATGTATTATTGTCATAGTCCCGGATATCCCACATGCAGTGCGGATAGTTCTGGTTATCAACCGTCACATTCATGTATATGCTGTCTCCCGCAACATAGATTACATGATAGTTAATGGGAATTTCTATATTACGATCATTCTGGTCCCGGCTAATGGGGGAAAATTCATCAGGCGCAGAATGTGCAAATGGTGCTGTTTCCATACCGCAAGATTTTTGTCTGGACTGTACAGGAAGTCTACGATCCGACTTGCCGGGATAGGAGTCTTGTGACAGCGGCTGGTAGGCAAAAGCAGCAGTACAAAGGGCCATCAGGAAGAATGGTTTTATTTTGATCACGGTTTCAGTTCCCTCTAATTACGTATAAATTTAATAAGAAAACACCATCGGCTGCGGATGAATATCAGGCAGAAGAGTGCACGAGGGTATCAGCCTAATAATGTTTTGTAAATGGCAGTATTTTCATCATCAAAACAGCAGAAGGTCACCCTATCCAGTTTACTTCCTGACGGCTGAAAATTCTTCACCGTATCTACGGCGATCCTGGCTGCAGTGTCTTTGGGAAACCCGAAAATGCCGGTGCTGATATTGGGAAAGGCGATGGTGCGGATATGGTGGTGCGATGCCAGCAGCAGCGTTTTTTCATAGCAGTTGGCCAAATACTGCTCCTCCCCCTGGCGGCCGTCCCGCCATACGGGTCCCACCGTATGGATAATATGCCTCACATTGGTGATATTATAAGCCCCGGTGATCCGGGCCTCCCCCACGCCGCAATGACCTATCCTGAGGCATTCTTCCGCCAGTTCAGGACCGGCAGCAGCGTGTATGGCGCCGCAGACACCGCTGCCGGGCAGCAACTGCTCATTGGCGGCGTTGACAATGCAGTCCCCATCCAGGGCGGTGATGTCTTCCTGGATATAATTTATCATTGCGGAAAATTTTATTTCAGCAGTACCATCTTCTTGGTCTTGAAAAAGCGATACCCTGAATTTGCAGCAAGGCCGCTGGTCTGTAATGTATAGAAGTAAATACCGGCAGGGACCGGTGAACCATTATCGTCGGTTGCATTCCACCGGATAGATTTTAAACCTGCTGAATGATTTTCATTAACCAGTGTTTTCACCGTCTGTCCCATTATGTCATAGATGATAATGTTCACAAAAGTGTCTGACCACAGGTCAAATCGCAGCGTGGTCACCGGGTTGAATGGATTGGGAAATGCAGGATAAAGGATTATTTGCTTTGGGACTAACCTGTCATCACCCGCACCTGCCGCGGTACCTGTATAAATATTCAGATCAACGAAAATATGCTCATTGATATTGTTCAGATCGAACAGATCAAGCTGAATCATACCTGTGCCCACGCCATTTGTCCAGGCCAGGATTCCGCAGTCGGTTGAATCCCCGGCATTCAATTCAATGGCGACACTGTCTAAAGATTCATTATAGCATATCCCACCCAGGCAAATTGATGATGTCCAGCCTTCCGGCAGTGCATTGACCCTGCGCACAACCGCAAGGGTGATTGTACCTGAAGATGTATTATTGAGTGTACCATTAAAGGATCCCACTGAATCAGGACCGACACTAACCTCTGAACTAGTATAATTGAATTCAAAGGTCAGGTTGCGGTTTTGCGGAACATGTCCGCTGGCTGAAAGCATTGCGCACCAGGTTAAGACTGCAGTAAAACCCATGGAGATCTGATAATTCTGGTTCCTGATCACCATAATCTAAAACAACTGATAAATGTTCTTCATTTGCGGCACTTAGTTAAGGAATAGTATTGTATGATAATTACAAACTAAATTTATGTTTAACCTTAATAATTAAGAGAAGAGTAATTATGATGAAAACACTTGCTCATTTATTCCATATCTTTCTATTAACAGCATTTATATTTCTCTCCTGCGGCGATGATAATGATGATGACAATTTCTATGATGATTGGACGGTCACAGGCAGCGGTCTTAGCGCCGAAGTATCCAAGAATGCGTTAACCGAATTTGTAGGCTCAACAAAATGTCCCTATTGCCCGGCAGCAGACAGTTTACTGCTCAGCTATCTGGACCCGGCTCACGAGAATTATGTGGGCGCCAGCACTGCAGACAAGTGGTTCCTGATCAATTACCATACCTATCACCCATCATGGGGCGATCCTATGTATGAATTCCTCAGAGGAGTTTCTGCAGAAAATGATTATTGCTCTGTTCGATTTGGAGATGATTACGGAGAAGGTGACTGGTATATTGTTGGTGGTGTTCCAACAATCTTTACAAATGGAAGCTGGTCATCCATAAACGCAGATATGGCATCAGTTCCCTTATCCCAGGTGACCCCGGTTCAAATAAGCCTGGCAGGAACAACCATAGATGGACCTAATATCCAGGTCAGGGTCACCATCAGCAGCAGCAGCGATCTTACATCAGAAAACTCTTTATACCTGTTTATTGCCGCCACCCTGGATAATGTTGATTACGAGGGCTATAATGGTGAAAAACACCACCAGGATGTTTTTCTTGGCTGGATCAATGAAGGACTAAGTGGCGAATTATTATCCATCACCAATAAAGAACAGACAAAATCCTATACCTGGGAAATGCCCAGTAACTGGCCCCAGAATAATTTGGAAACAAGCTGGATCGAAGTGGAGTGGGATGCTGCCAATCTCCAGGTAGTGGCCTTCATCCAGGATCAGTCAACTAAAGAAGTATTGCAGGTTACAGGTATCTAATAATTAATTCAGCATTACGATCTTTCTTATAATAAACTTGACAGTGTTTTTATATTAGATGAGAGACGATTAGCCAATGGAAAGTAAAATTTACTGGCTCTTTGCATTTGTTGGTATTTACTGGGCCTACTGTATTTTCTGGGGTATTAAAGGTGCCCGAACCGCCAAAACATCTGCCGATTATTTTGTTGCCGGGAGATCCCTGGGCCTATGGGTATTTGTGCTGGCTGCCACGGCTACCAGTTTTTCTGGTTGGACATTTGTGGGCCATCCGGGGAAAATCCTTACAGATGGATTACCATATGCGTTTGCATCCTTTTATGCACTGACCATTCCATTTACTGGAGTGCTCTTTTTGCGCCGTCAGTGGATCCTAGGCCGGGCTTTCAAGTATATCACTCCAGGAGAAATGTATTCAGATTACTACGGCGGCAACGCCATGAGGGTGCTTACTGTTCTAGTAGCCTTTCTGTTTTCTGTTCCCTACCTGGGCATTCAGCTGCGTGCTTCAGGCGCATTATTCAATGTATTGACCGATGGTATGATTTCGGTCAATATAGGTATGCTTCTTTTGTCTGCGGTAGTGGTGATTTACGTGGCATCCGGCGGTCTGCGCTCTGTTGCCTATGTCGATTGTGTACAGGCAGTCCTGCTGGCTCTGGGTATTGTTATTCTTGGAATCATTACAGTTCAATGGGTGGGGGGCTGGAGCGCCTTCACAGAAGGAATTGGAAATCTGGTCAAAAGCGATCTTACCAACGGCAGCAGACTGACACCTGCGGGCCATTCTAACCGCGTTGCCATTCCCGGTGCCATCCAATGGGTATCTTCCGGTTCAGCGGCGGCTGGTGGGGTCTGGACCGGCATGATGTGTATGACCTATATGTTTGCGCTTATGGGAATACAATCCTCGCCAGCATTCTCCATGTGGTCCTACGCCAATAAAACTTCAAAAGCATTTCGCTGGCAGCAGGTTGTGGCCTCTTCTTTGGTCATCGGCATCATTTTATTCACCTTCACCATTTTTCAGGGGTTGGGTGCCGACCTGCTCGTATTAAATGGTGTATGGGAACAGGTCACGGAAAAAAACCTGGTACCAAAACTGATCAACCTCATGTCTGAATCGGCTCCCTGGCTGGTAGGCCTTCTGGCAGTCTGCGCCCTGGCTGCCATGCAGAGTACCGGTGCCGCCTATATGTCAACATTCAGCGGCATGATCACTCGCGACATCTATAAGCACTTCCTGAACCCGGATGCAAGTGAATCCATGCAAAAACTGGCGGGCAGGATATTTGTAGTGGTGGTGGCTGGTGCAGCCCTGGTAGTGGCCGCCACATCTACCGATGCGCTGGTTATGCTGGGCGGTCTTGCGGTAGCCTATGGTTTTCAAATGTACCCGGCACTCCTGGGAAATTTATACTTTTCTGGAATATCCCGCCGGGGTGTCGTTGCCGGTCTCATTGCGGGACTGGTTGCTGTAACACTGACCGATAAAATGTCGTCTCTTTTTCCTGTCCCCTGGGGAGCCTATCCCCTGACCATTCATTCCGCTGGCTGGGGTATTCTGTTCAATATAATTTTTACCGTGGCCGGTTCCCGTCTATTCCCGGATGATGACCAGACAATGGCCAAACGACGAAAAAGACATGAATACCTCAGGGAAATTGCCGGTGTACCCGATGATAAAAAGAAATGGATACCTGTAGCATGGGGACTGACCTTATTCTGGTTCCTGGTCGGTTTTGGACCTTTTGCCATTGTGGGTAATACACTCTTTTCCAACCCCAATGATCCACTCACCTGGGCACCGTTAGGGCTACCTTCCCTATGGGTGTGGCAGTTCTGTTTTCTGGCCTTTGGCATTTTTGTAATGTGGTTTTTGGCCTTTTATATGGGCTTATCACAACCCGTTTCTCCTGAGCGGGTAGAATCCCTTGCCAGAGAATACTTTGGTGATTCAGTCTAAAAACGCATTCAGTATTTCCGGCCCGGGACAGGTCATTACCTGTGGAATTGTTTCTTCGAAAAGACCGTAGGATCCCGGCAGTTTATCCTGCAATTGATTGCTGTTCATGATGGACCATTCACTTTCCTGCGGTCCATAGGCCTCCCGCAGGTCCCAGGCCGTGTAAATGATCCAATAGGCGTATTCCTGCAGGATCACCCGGTTACGCACACCCGGTTCATCAATATCGCTGTATTGTTCAATAGCGTAATAATCCATATCGATCGCTTCCTGGGTCACAGTGTAGAGCCGGGATGAATTGGACAGACCCCAATCCTGGGGGAAGGTATAATGGAGGCCCACATCGGTTACATGGTGCAGGATATGCTCCATCACTTCCATGACCGGGTCAGGCACTCCGGCCATAATAATATCACAGATACTGTTTGTCTCCGATGTTTGATCCCAGGCCTGCTCTTCCAAGGACGAGATGCTCCAGTCTTCACCGTAAAAGAGAGGGATCGCTGTCTTGTAGCGGTACAGGTTGGAAAGCAGTTCACGCTGCAGCAGTGTATCGGTATGGTCATGGACCGCAAACATGGCGCTGACGGCAGCGGCCACCTTCTCCATAAACAGGTCTGCAACATCCTCCCGTGCAATGAGGGTAATACCACAAACGGTGAGTTTTTTTGTAAAAGGAGGAAATTCATCTGTTGAGCGGACCGAATCTGCCTGATACAGGTCCTGGGGCACCGCCCCCGTCGGCTGCGTTTGTACACAATCAGCCACGACCTCCTCTCCCATTACAACCTTATCTGCAGAACAGTTAAGAAATATCAGTGCAGGAACAGTGAAGAAAAAAAGCTTTAATTGGTTGCGCATATCTCGAATCTACTTTTACTTACAAAAAGACCAAACACTGTGCTGAATATCTAAAGCTCGGTAAGGATCAATTGTGTTTTTACCGGTCCGTAACATTACAGGTCCTCATCCCAGTCATCGGGTACTTCGGCCTTTGCCCGAAGTACCTGCCGCGAACGTATATCTTTCTCCGGTGTATTTAGAATACTCTCATCTGAATTCACCCGGTAAAGGATCCAGCCTATGAACCACAACGGCACCAGGATCCCAGCCCAGACTAATCCGCCTATCTTCATATGACGGATAATATCCTTATTTTCCAGGCCGTCTTCGAACTCTCCAGCATCCATGAACAGGCTCTGATCCTCGTTGGAAATCACCAGGGGAAAGGTGGTACCAACAAGCGTACTATCGGGCCGGAATGAAAGATCATTGTGTTTCAGGTATCCTTTTATATTTGGCCCAACCGAAAAAAAGACTGTTTTCTGTGCGCTTTGGCCCTTGCTGTATTTGACCCGCATGTTTTCTCCATCCGGGAACTGGAACCGGTAAAGATCCACACCCTCGATCAGGGCATCATATTCGGTGTAATCTTTTGATATCCTGACTGCCTTGCGGTTATCTTCCATTGCTATAAAATAGGTCATAGTATTACAGGATGACCATACCAGCAGAAAAATCACAGCCTGCCCTTTTAAGGTCCTAAAAAACTTTCCGGATTTCTTCTTGGTTTCCATATTATTTAAACTGACTGATAATCATGAACAAACCTAGTGCCGCAAGAAAAATTCCGCTGAATATCATAAACCGGGTGCGTGAGCCGGAATTATGGAGCAATTCCTTTTCACTTTTGTCTGAGATATAGTACATACGCTGACCCTGGGCATAACCAACCATGATATTCTTGTGCCCTTCCTGCTGCTCATTGGAATCCTGCTGTGGACTGGGCTGGGCGGTGCCCATTACATAGAGATCTTCTCCCGGTTCTATAAACGTCTCTTCAAATTCCATTCTGCGATTCTGCCAATTGATATTGTGCTTATCACAGTAATCCTTGATCCGGTCCGTCATTTCATCGTCATCATCCAGTTTAACAGATACATCCCGGGTCAGGTTGGTCAGGTCCGCGCCCCGGGCGTCAACCAAAACCTTGCCGGTGTCATCTTCCAGATAAAACAGCACACCTTTTTCCCGGGCCCGGTGCTCCACCAGGTGGGTCCGTTTCCCCCTGCGGCGCCATTCGGAGACTGATACGCGGCAATACACACACTCCTTGCCGCTGAAGGGGGCTGTCAGTGTTTCTTCATAGGTCTGGATCGTACCATAGAGTTCCACAATGCCCATGGCCATGGATCGGATCTTGGAAGTAGGAATATTGGCAATCAGGCGGTCCCGCTGCAGTTTTTTTAAGCCGCTATAGAACAGCAGCAGTCCCCCAAAAAAAAGGACCAGTGCAAAGCCGATACCATTACCCGAACCGGCTTGCTGGATGGCCAGGAAGACCTGCATTATTTATTCCCCGGTGCTACTGCTGGTCCGATCCCTTATCGCCATACAAATCATCCAGGTCAATATCCACATCCTCTTTTTTCTCTACGGGGACTTCGAACATTTCTTCCTGCTGAAGGCCCATGGGGCCGGCGATCCACACATCCGGCAGGGACTGGATGCGGATATTATAATTATTCACACTTTCATTATAGAATTCCCGGCGGTCTGCGATCTCGTTTTCCAGGCCGCTGATCCGGTTCTGGAACTGAATAAAATTTTCATTGGAGCGCAGTTCCGGGTAGGCTTCAGACAGGGCAAAGACCGATTTTAACGCACCGCTGAGCATATTGTCCGCGTCCGCCTTTTCACCAACACTGCTGGCACCAAGGTATTTCTCCCGGGCAGCCATGACCGAATCAAACATCTCCTTCTCATGCGTGGCAAATGCTTTTACCGTTTTGATGAGTTTGGGAATCTCATCGGAGCGCTGCATGAGCAGTACATCAATATTGGCCCAGGATTTCTTGATATTTTCCCGCACCTGGACCAGGCCATTATAGACCGTAAAAAACCAGGACACCAGGCCGATGATTCCCAGCAGGATGATAAAACCAAAAACAATGTTCATGAGAAAAAATCCTTAGGTGAATTTGCGGACTGAAAATGCATGGTAGCCTCCCTCTCTGTTTAAAAATTTCAGCGAAAACATAGCTGTATTGCCTCCAATAAGCACACCATTATTCTTATAAATAGCCTGAAGTCCGGTAAAACCACAGCAGGGGAAGCTTCGTATCACAATAATAGTAATTGACCTGGGCCTAAAAATGACCTTTGAACTTATCTGCCGGGTACTTTTGGTTATTCTTTTCCGTTTTCCTGGTCACAGCCTCCGCAATATCAATACCATTGCTGTTGCAGAAAGCCAGAGCATAGATCAGCACATCGGCGATCTCGTCTATGGCACTTTCCCTGACTGCGCCAGCTTTCATGGCCTCCCTGGCTTCATCCAGGTCCAGCCATTGAAATAATTCCATCAATTCCGCCGCCTCAATGGACAGGGACATGGACAAATTCTTGGGACTGTGGAATTGCTGCCAGTCTCTGGCATCAACAAAAGCTTCGATCAGCAATTTCAATTCCTGTATGGTTGTTTTATTATCAGACATATTTTTTATTATTGGAAGGTTAAGAAAATTTTATGCTTCAATGAATCTACTGCAATAATGCACAAACAAAAAAACCGTTCTGGAGGCAGTTGTGCCTGAGCATGATTTCATTATTCAACAGTTGTTCATGATAAGGCAGATCAGGTCCGTCAGATCCTGCTCATCGATTAAGCCGTCATCATTAATATCATAATCATAGCTGCCGCTGCCGCCGGCATCAGGGTAATAATCACATAAGAGCAAGATATCCCGGATATCCACAAGGTAATTTAAATCCAGGTCACCCCTGGGAAAGTTCAAATATCCGGGGTGGATCCTTTGCGCCCTGGCTGTCCACCCGGGCAGGCTCAAATCCAGCTGCAGGTCACACTCCCAGACCATATTCCCGGCCCCATCCACTTCAAAGAGACGCTTTTCCTCGGATACAGTGATCAGGGTATTGCCGTTGGGTGTACGGAAAGCTCCAGACTGGGATCCAGAATAAAAAGTGGTATCCCCGCCGAAGGACCACAGTAAGTCCGATGGGCCATATGTGGAATCAGCCTCCATAGCGTAAGTACCGTCTTCCTGGATGGGCAGCACAATCTCTATCACTTCAGAATTCCCCTCCTGGCTGCCGTTAAAAAATGGCTGGTTATTGAAAATAAGGATATTGCCTGACCCCGGATATCCCTCCAAAATCCAGTTCACACCGTGGGGCGCCCCCAGGGCCCTGGAAGTCTCATCGCCCCGGTGGTAATTTTGCGGGTTGCCCCAGCGGTAGAGAAAATCGCCGCCACGACCGTAAAGACCCCCATTGTGTCCCACGGCTTCTTCAGAAGTGGTGCTGTGATCGATAATGTAGATCTCATTCATATGCCGCGAGGAAAATATGATCTGGTCCAGTCCGGCATTATAATCAATTGCATTGGTATGGATCCAGTCGCCATTGGTATTATTCACAGGACCGCCGCAGTTGATATCCATCAGCTCCGGGTGTGCAGCAACAGCCCCGTAGTTTCCCAGGGCCGGATCTACATCCTGGACCAAATGATCCCACAAATGCCACTCCCACACCACCGCGCCCTCCGGCGGCTCCAGTTCAACGATCTTCAGGGGCCAGATTTCGCCATTGATATTCGCCCTGCCCATGGCAAGTGCTTCCTCCTGTGATTTTACTTCCCAGCAGATGACCAGTATGTTCCCATTGGGCAGGGGTTCAATATCGTGGTGGGGATTGTAGGTTGTGCTGTAATAGGTGAATTCCCACAGGACATTACCAGACCAGTCCAGGCGCTGAAAGTGCCCGCCGATGGGATGGCTGTATTCTATATAGGGTTCCAGAATTCGCAGCGGTACAACCAGGGTGCTGTCCGGCTCAAGGTAGGCCATACTGTGCACGGCCACCGGATGGGTCCAGCTGTGTATAAAATTGAATTCATTATCAATCAGCCAGGTATGATTCAAACCGCCCTGAAGCCGATTTGACAAAAGTACCATTCCGGCATTCTGGGCAGCGCTGATAGACAGGAAAAAAAGAGAAACTATGAACAGATGGCGCATGCAGGAATTTAAAACTCCTGAAAACAAAAAACCCCGCTAAGGGCGGGGCTTTTGTAAAAAGGCTCTTTAAAAACAGGCTTTTATTTTCGTTTCATTCGGCGCACCGAAGAGTCAGGCAATTTCTTCTGGTTCTGCGTCACATCCACTATCTTCCATTTTAATACATTTTTCCCTTCCAGGTTCAATTGCATGGTGTAATCCGTGTAGGTGCCGTTAATGGTGACCTCCTCGATATCAAAGGTGAATTTTTTCCCATCCCCCGTTGCCCGACCATGTCCGGTCCAATATACGGAACCGTCATAACCAAAATTGGTAGAAACAATATTTTTGGTCACAGGGTCCAGGGTATAAATACTGGTACCGATATTAATGACAGTCTTTCCATCTGCCTCGAGGGTTTTCCATTCCCGCTGCACCGCTGTTTTATCCACCAGCCATCGGTAGGTGGATTTGTTGATCGTCTTTTTTGTACCCTGGCCAGGCAGGCCTTCAAAAATACCGATTGTTTCACTCTTTCCTTCCCAGTCGCCGATCAATGGTTCAAAGAATTCCAGCGCTTCATAGGCGGGTTTTCCCGCATTCCCGGCAAACAATGCACCACAGGTAACCAGTGCTAGAAAAGTATTAAGGTAGTTTTTCATTATTTTCTCCTGCTGATTAGAAAAAATTACAATTAAACACCCAGATTCCGTACAGATTAATCCTTTACTACGGTACCTTTATTGTAATAATACCATCTTCCTGGTCTGCCTGAACTCTCCCGCTTGTATCCTATACAAGTAAAGCCCTGCTGATACGGGGGAGCCGGCATCATTGGTGCCATTCCATTGCACTGATTTGTAACCGGTACTCTGCTGACTGCTGACCAGTGTGCTGACTTGCCTACCCATCATATCATAAATAGTTATATTTACCATGGCATCTTCCGGTAATTGGTAACGCAGGGTGGTCACCGGGTTGAATGGGTTGGGGTAAGCAGGGTGTAAATTAAATTCAGTGATTAACAGGGATCCTCCAGGGATTCCTAGCTGCTCCTGAACGGGAATATAAATGGTATCGGCCCAAAAATAATGTCCCTGGGATCCGATCTCAACTACAACTTCAGCATCCCTGCCCTGAACACAGCTGTCTGCAATGGTAATAGAAAATAATCCCCCCTGTGGAAAATGCATTGAACCCGGGTCAATATTGCCATAATGAAGGAGATTGGTGCTTGCGTACTCAATACAGTCATCATTTGTATGAAGATAGGCCATGACGTCAATGGTAACTGTTTCACTGCCTTCATTTCGCAGTCCCAATGTGGTAACAAGGAAATCACCCGGGTTGGGAATGGTATCATTAATAAATTGGATTTCTGAAACCTGTACCGGACCGCTGGTTGTAAAATGTGTTAATCCATCATAAATGTATTCCTGGCCGGTAGAATCCAAAACATTCAAGTCAACCTGTAAAGCTGTTTCATTATCAGGAATCATAATAGTTGTTTTGTATAAACCGGTACTGTCATCCAGGATACAATCAAGTGTATCCTGGATGTCTCCGCTCAGGGGAACCAGGATCAAGGATACGGCTGATTCCAGGCCATCGAATTCGCTGAGGTCAACCCCTATATCAAACTGGCCGGAACCAGGTGCGAAATATTCCTGCTCAGGAAGCCCCGAGACGAAAACATCTGGCTCCAGACCGACCGAGGCCCAGGTATGGAAGACACATAAATAGATATCCGTGTTTTCCGGGTACAGGTCGGAAACAACCTGCAGCATTTTTATCCGGGCGGTAGAAAAGTCATCCCACATAGATAAATATTGCGTATCCCAGGTAAAAACGATGTCTGCAGCAAGGGCCAGGGAGCTGTCAAAATCGGTATCCAGGGGTTCGATATGGTATCCATAATGATCCCCGCCTTCAACCAGCAGATAAAACACCTTGTTGGGTATCCCGGAATTGGTGTGCACACCGCCATTATCATTATTATCATTTGGATTATCCGTCAGTGAATGGAAATATGCATGATCAATATGATCCGGATCATTGCCATTGGGCGGATTGGACATATCCCGGATGAATTTCCCTTCCGGTTCAATAAAAATATCCTCGCCTAATAACCAGCTGGTTGAACCATATACATGATTTTTAATGATATAACCAAACATATCTGAGAGGGATTCATTTAATGCGCCGGACAAATTCCGGTAAACTAATTTCGAACTATGCCCTGTAATGCCGTGGCCGAATTCATGACCGACAATTCCCAAATCGGCAGACCAGGGTGTTGTTGTTCCATAACCCGGCAGGTAACCGCCAAAGCCATAGTCGGTCTTGTCCAAAATCCAGTTGTAGGTCGCGTTCCAGCCATTATAATCAACAATAACCATTACAGGATTCCCATTCCCATCCACACCATTGTAGTCATGGACATTTTTAAAATAATCAATACATCTGCGAATCCCATGATGAGCTTCCGTTCCGGAACGGTAAGAAAGGGAGTCATCGCTGAATGTAAATGAATCCACCCCGCTTGTAACCCAGCCTACATTTTCATAATTTGTTAAATACGAAGAAAATGTAAATATCCTGCCCAGATCAGGCCGGCTTTCATCCACCAGGCAATATTGATCATCTTCCGGCAGATCAACAGGTAAAAATTCCGTCTCGCAGCGGTCATTGCCCAGCCCCCAGGAAAGATACAGTAACATTTCATCACTCCAGCACTGTCCGCTGCAATCCTCCACATATCCATCCGCGCAGGCACCCTGTTGGATATTCAATTCACAGTCAGAATAATCCTGGCCATCGCAATCCCCCAGTTCGTAGCACCAATCCAGGCATAATGCGTCAAAGACACTATATTCTTGAATAAACCCAGCACCTTCATAAATGTTTAAATCTGGGATCTCTTCCCCCAGGTTTGTAATACCGTACCCAACAGCAGGTCCTTCATGGGCAGCAAGGGGATACTCCATTTCGACAATACCGCTGTGCGCATTAATCAGCAGTGCTACAGGATCATTAACCGTGCCCAGCTGCACTTCGTAGACCAGGGAGAGCTCCCGGTCGTAAGTATGAATGCCAAGCCGAATACTGCTTTTTAGCACTGGTGAACCAGCTACCCTTGTTTTCGCAATTGCAATGGCATCTTGTTCGGACAGGGTTGGCGCAGTACCAATAGTTATCTCCGGATAATAATCATTTTCAACCGATCCCAGATGTCCCTGGATATCAAAATGGAATTTCATAAAGCGGTAGAAAACAGGAAGACCATTGAAATACTGCTGGTAAACCAAATGCACCATGTTATGCTTATCTTCGTGCCGGCTGATTCTATTTAATTGGCCGGCAACATCCTGGATACCAAACAGGTGATTGTATTTCCGTATGAAATCATGTATGGTTAAATCATAACCGCCATGAATCTGTTCTACCAGGTTTCCGCTGAGATGCCGGACCCGGCCGTCAGCATGGTAATCGACAGAGAAAGGTTTGGCAGACGAAATTGATTTTGAATAGATACGGAGTTCCTGGATGGAACTCAACACGGCCGACTGGCCTCCCGAAGCCAGTGAAAATAATAAAAAAATACCAGAGATCAGTTTCACTTGAATTCCTGCTCCTAAAATATTTTAATAATCCTTAACCATATTATATTCCCCGCTTTTGTCTTATATCAATATTAGTATTTGATTTGACTATAAATTAATAAAAAACCCCACTCCATCTTCACTTCGTTACCAGTCTGCAATTCCGTTTCCACAGGCAGTCAAAGGGAAACTCATTAATGGCTCATGATGGTTTTATCAATTCTTTGCAGTACACTGCGAAACCAATGTTTTTCTAATGCTCCTCCCCTGTTGCTGAACATAATGATATCCACACCCGAATCCAGATTGCGAAAAACATAATTTCGAAAGCCGACCCAGCTGCCTGAATGAGAAACGGCTGATTCTTTACCCTTGGTTAAGACCCATCCAAAACCGTAAGAACTGTATGTTGAATCATCGGGGAAAAGAAAATCTTTTAGTGTCCTGTCATCCACAGCTGCCATAGAACCATCATTCAGGCGGGCTGGTTCATACATCATTGCCATGCTCCCGGCCGATAAAAGTGTCTGGTTATCCAAAGCGTCCAGCCATTTAGAATAATCGTTTAAGGAAGTGTAAAGCCCTCCGGCACCAATGATGCCATTGAGAAATGTATAATCATCTTCCCCAAATTTGCCTTTCTTTTTTGTATAGCCCAAGACGCGCTGCGGGCAGTGAAAATCCTTGATCCCCTCAAAAACCTGTGTTTCATCCAGCCCCAGTGGGGAAAAAACATGTTCATCCATAAAATCATAAATGTTTTGGCCACTCACAGTTTCAATGATAGTGACTATCAATTCATATCCTGGATTACAATATTGATATTTCTCCCCTGGTTGGAAATAGGGCAGCCGGTAAGACTCTTTAAAATATTTGATCATATCCGCATTATTTCGATTCCTGCTGCCCTCCCAGGTTTTAAAAGCTTCGTCATAATAATCAGCTATCCCGGAGGTATGGTGGACCAGGTGCTCTATGGTTATACCTGTAAAGTACTGATTGGAAATATATTTTGTGACAGGATCTTTAACAGTGAGTAATCCCTTTTCCTGGCAGATCAAAATCGCCGCTGCGAAAAACTGCTTGGAAACGGATGCCATTCTGAAAGATGAATGGGAATCGATATTTTCTTTTGTCTCAAGATCGGCCAGGCCGAACCCGCGCTGATAAATGATCCTGCCGTCTTTGCGGACCATCAGGGCAACACCGGGATCATCTGCATTTATTTGTCTGTTAAAATACGCTGTGAGTTCATCAGCGCATTGCTCCACATTATAGCCGGGTCCATAGAGAAACTTCCCGGGTCTATACCGCGTGGTTTTATTATTTAAAAACACCGGTCTGCCATTAACAAACACCGCTTCCATACCTTCAGAAACTGCAGTTGAATTCTGGTAAGTTGCCTTATCAATGATAGTCTCCGGATCAAAAATGACCATATCAGCATAATTCCCGGCCTTCAGGACGCCCCTGCCCTTTAACCCCATGTTCTGCGCCGCAAGTCCTGTCATTTTATAAATTGCTTCTTCAAGGGTTAACCAGCCATTTTCCCGCACATATTTGCCAAGAACCCGGGGATAGGTGCCATAGCCGCGGGGATGACCGCCGTCAGACCCGCCGTCCGTGCAGATATTCGTATATTTCCATTGGATCAGATCGATGATATCCTCTTCTCTCATGCTTTCCGCGATGATACTTTCAGAATCTTCTTTATCAAGTGTCTCTGCAAGGAGAGCCAGAAGTGTTGCTGGCGGGTCTTCATTCCTGAGCTCTGAAATTTGTTGAAGTGTCCGGCCTGTATAATCCGGATTGGGATCGTATTGGGTAAATGTGAACCCCGCGGGCGTTGTTATCTGAGATAAAACAAATTCAGCTTCGGACCTGTCATTAAAATTGCGCTCAGGGAATAATACCTGCATGGTGGATTGCCAATACGTGTAAGGATACACATCGGCTGATATTGCAATTCCTTTTAACCGGGCTTTATCTAATTTTTCCTTTAGTTCATCTGTCCTGCCCAGCAAACGCTGTAAGGCCAGTTTCAGGTGCGATATTTGTACCGGTATTTGGGCTATTTCCCCTACAGAAATGATTTCATCAATTGCTTCCCAGAAATACCTGTCTTCGCTGCGGATATGGCTGATATAACGTCCCCCTTTGGCGGCAGCGATCCTGGCTAATTCAATAACTTCTTCCAAGTTCGAATAAATGCCGGGATCATATTCCAGGCCGCTGGACAAACCCCAGGCGCCTGCTTCCATGTCTGCAGCCAGCATTGCGGACATTTTTTCAATTTCCGATGCCGTGGCAGTCCGTCTGAAGTCCTGGCCCAGGACCAATTCACGCAAAGTATTATGTCCTGCAAAGGATGCTATATTTACAGCCGCAGGTTTACGTTTCAGCCGGCTTGTGAAAGCAGGCATTGGGTGGCTGGAAAAGCCATCCTGTCCGATGAACAGGGTGGTGATCCCCTGGCTCACCGCTGCAAGGGCATCCGGTTTTTCGAAGATCTCCCAATCATGGTGGCTATGCGTATCAATGAACCCTGGGGCAACAATTTTTCCCTGGGCATCTATTTCTTTTCTTCCTGCTCCATCCACAGTACCAACATTGGTGATCAAATTGCCATTTATTGCAATATCACCCCGAAAGCGAGGCTTTCCAGCACCATCTACGATCGTTCCATTCCGTATCACTATATCATGTTCATAGCCAGGATCACAGGCAGTGAAAAAGACAAATAAGAGGATCAATAAATTGAGATATTTAAACATCTTAGCTATTGAAGACTCGCTCCGTCTGCAGGTTCTTACCATGCCTGCGCATTCTCTGCAGCAGACAGGCGTCGGGTTAGGATAGTCCTGCTGCAATTCTTCCGGGAACATGCCTTCCAGGATTTTTCAATAAAGATAGGGAATAAAAAGACTGCTGTTTTTCTGGTATTCGTAAAAACCGGGATATCGGGCCAAAGACTTGTCCTTGCGGAACATATTGGGGAACCAGACAATGATCATCATCATAGCCAGGAAAACCAGGGGCAGCCAGTGCAGGGTCAAAAGCGCAAAGGACAGGTAGATGAGCAGCTCTCCGAAATAATTGATGTTCCGGCAGCTGGACATGATCCCGCCGGCGATGAGTTCTCCCGATTTTACTTCCAGCAGGGTGTGCTTATACATGTCAGCGGAAAAATGGAAAAAGACGCCAAAACCAAACATGGCAGTGCACAGACCCGTAAGCCACGGCGGTGCCGCAACGGGCAACCCCCCGTTGAAAAAACCGGAATTGATGATCCAGGCCGAGGCCCAGTACAGGGTGAGCCCAAACCACATGTAGAGCCCGTACCAGACACTGGTCTGCTGTTCCCAGGTTTTATCCGGAAAGATGCGGCTTTTCAGCACCCACAGGATACCGTAGGTCCCATGGAGAGCCAGATAGGTCCAGGAGGTGGTATTCTCCCAGGTGCCGTAGACCTGCATCAAAAGCAGGATAAAGAGCCCCGTCACGCCCTTGTGGATATCGATAAAATATTTTTCCTTGAGTTTCAGGGTCATGGTCGGGGCCTTTCCAGGAAAATAATAAACGCTTCCCGCTTGAAAAAAAGCAGCATGCGCCGGTATTCCCGTTCCACGGCCTTAACGGAATAGCCCTGGGCAGTGTATTCATTCAGGAATTCAGTGAGTCGTTCGGTATTTACCTTGGCAGAGCCCAGAAACAGGGTGCTGAGTGCGCTTTCATTATAATGTACGACCAATGCTTCATTCATGATTAGTTCTCCTTAATTATGATTGTCAAATCTAGCCTCTGCACCAAAAACAACAAACAAAGCTTCGGCAGGGGGGACACTTTCTTCCGGGAATGAGTTCTTTATTCTGGACTGATGCACCAGTAGGCTCATCAGCGCCTGGCACGCTCTTCTTTGCCTGTCCTTACAGGATCGTGATGGGATCCGTGAATAGTTTTGCATTGGGAACCAGTACTGTGCTGCTGTCAGCCTCGAGCTTCGTGTAGCGCAGGTCAATAGAGACCACAAGGCCTTCGAAGCTGGATATCTTAATGCGGTCCCCTACCTGGAATGGCTGGTAGAGTAAGATGAGTACGCCGGAAAGCAGGTTGGAAATAGTATCTTTCAGGGCAAAACCAAGGGCAAATCCCGTAAGCCCCAGGCCGGCCACCAGGGCAGAGACATCCACACCTACCGTTCCCAAGGCGGTGACAAGGCCGAAGATCATAACCATGACACTGCTGACCCGGGCAAAAAGAGCAATCAGGTTTTGATCCAATTGCAGCCGCCCTGCTGCTGTGATAATGACTCTTTTTAGTACTTTCGCAAGAACATAGAAAGCGGCGAGGATAGCCACCACACCGATCACCCGCGGCAACCAGACGGCTCCTTCATCTAGCAAATATTGAACTAAGGTTTCCATAGTTACATAATCTCCTTTAAATCATCGCAAATCTACTTCTGATCCTGCAAACAAAAAAACCATCCGAATGCTGGGTCAAGGCTGCAGGATGCGTTCCCGGCTTCGTCATGGCATTGCCCATATTTCAGGGATTGAGGATATTAATTGAACCATACGCCAAAACCCCGTCTGCGCAGTTCCCGGCCCAGCATGGCTTCAATTTCCTCCGCATCTTTCCTGGTGGGAATGGGATTGTATTTTTCATACAGGTCCGGCCGTAGTTTTATACCATGGACCCTGGCATATTTATTAGCCTTATACCCTTCCTTATGCTGTTCGAATCTCAATGCTGGTTTTCTTGAAGACTGGCCAACATAAACGCAGCCATTCCCTTTGATATACTTTGGATTTTTAGCTCGGAATTTTCGTTTATCCGCCACCACAGGATCCAATTCAATTACATATACATGGTATTGTTTCATTGATGGAAACTACCCCTGATTGCGAAAACAATAAACTTCATCGTACAAAGCCTGATTCTACTTAAGGTATACCACCTTCCCGGACCTTCTTTCACCGCCCGTCTCCACCGCATATAGATATACTCCCGTAGCTGCCCGTACCCCGGAAACATCCCGCCCATGCCAGCGCACTTCATTGTAGCCGTTCAGGGTATTTTTTTTCTCTAAGGAAGTGATCTCCCGCCCCAAAAGATCTGTAATTACAATCCGTGCGGATTGACCGCCTGTTGTACGGAAGGGGATAGTCGTCATGGCGTTGAAAGGATTGGGATAATTTGGCAACAGGCGGAAAGCATCTGGCGGTCCGCCGCTGGCAATGAATAGTACAATATCTTCACGCAAACCCGGGAGCAGGGGCCAGACATTATCGCCGGGACAGGCGGTGGTACCAAAATAATCCCTATGGCCCAGAAGCACCTGGGCATCAATCGTGTAGGTATCAGCGATCCAGCCATAGAGATGGACCAGGGCATCTTCCGTATCTTTTGTCATAGTATCATAACAGGGCCAGCCGGTTTCCGGAGGATGGTAGCAGCCCAGCATACAGACACCGATGTTGCCAGTGTTTGCTCCGCCTACATGGGCACCGATAACAATCTCAGGACGCCCCTGGTAGATGTTGCCCGAAAGATCCACCAGAAAATGATAGCCGATATCGCTCCAGCCTCTGCCCTCCTGGTGAAACTCCTGGATAGCCTTGACCTGTTCTTTGCCCTCCTCCAGCGTCCAGGCCTGCCACCCGGCGGCATGGTGCAGGGTCAGTTTGTCAAAGTAAGGATGGTACGTATAATTATGCTTGGGCGGGTTGGCATTCCACTCATCCCGGGAGATGACCACTGGCTTTTCAATACCGGTAAGTCCCGGGCGAAGGATGCCGGGAGCCGTCTCTGGATAGATGTCGTTGTCTTCTGCCTCCAGGACGCCAAAAGAAAGGATGGTGATCCTGCTGGCAGATATAACTGTAAAACGTATTCGGACTGCAGTAAATGGCGTTTCAAAACGGGAAACAGCAATGGTGCGGTTGGAAGAAGGCTCCGGGAATAAACGGGCTTCTTGAGAGTTTTTATCGTTTTCATCCGCGCCGGCGGCGGTAAAGGAAACGCTTACAGTTCCAGTTGATGCCAGTCGCAGGGCCGCACCGCTTAATTGTAGGGTGGTATCCGGCAGGGTCACTGTTCCCGTGGCAATAAAACCGTCGGCGGTACGGGTCACAGCCGGTGCCGTCTGGATAGGCAGTTCCAGGACCGCGTCCAGTAACTGGGCACTTACCAGGGAGAATACGGCCAATATCAGCGCTGGCAGGTTGTGAAATATCTTTGTGGTCATATTATCTCAGCCAACTGTTCCATCACAAAAAAGAACTGTCATAACAAAGAGCCCAGCAACACAGCAATCTCGAATGACACTAAATAAACAAGATTGCTTTGCTGTGCCCGTAATGGAGTACTATTTATCCAGTCGCTTTTTCTTCAGGTGCCTTGAGTAGTTCCTGGTACCAGAGGTAAGCAATGGCATATACAATTATACAAGCAAACACTGTTCCTGCCTGGGCACCGGGATGCAGATTCAATATTCCATTTTCCAATGCACCTAAAACAGTCAATGTCGCCGTAAGGATCGGAATCACCGCCGGATGAAAGCGCAGCAGTTCCTTGTATAAAAACACCAGCACCGCGCCAAGGACCAGACCGCAAACCAGCCACAGGGGCAGAGAGTCCAGGTTACTGTCAATACCTGTCGCCATAGCCAGCCCCAACAGGCACAGGTAAACCATGGCGAGTGGTATCTTCATACTCCAGTTTCGAGTAACGGTACTGATACCGGTTACCCCCACCAGGCCGATCAGGGTCAGCATGATAAAACTGGTAAGATGCTGCAGGCCTACCCCCAAAAGGGGAACCTGTTCCCTGAACGCACCCCAGGAACCAATCTTAGGCCCCAGAGATGGGAAAAAGGTCCCAAATACAGCCAATATTCCCGCCAGGAACAGTCCCGCATACAGCCCCTGCTCGGGACGGGAAGCTGTTTGTTTATAAATCTGGGTGTGGGCCAGGCTGTGTGTGGATCCTGCTAAAAGTGCCTGGAAGAGGCTCATGAACACAATACCTAGGCCCGCACTGAAGAGCCCCTGATAGAGCTGGTCGTTATATGGCTCTGCAGTGGAAAACCCCCATAGCATATTGGGCCAGCTATTCCACGCATTCATCAAACCTACTGCTGCAATAATCAGCAGAGTTTTGACAAAGAGGTCCAACTGGAACTGTTTCCTGCTCCAGCGGATCAAACCCGAAACCACCGCCGCCAGTAAAGACAGTACCACAACAAGGATCACCATAAAATTGAAGGGCGTCTTTTTAGCATTTTTCTCATTCTCAGCCCGGGACCATTCTTCGGGGACATGAACCATTCGCTGAAAATCCACTATCTCTTCCCCGGCCAGTTTAACCAGCAGCCGCAGTTCTCCCTGATCCAGGTCAACTGTAGCAGTATCCTGATATTGGAACTCCCAATCCAGACGATTTGGTTTTTTCTCGGACCTGGCCTCCAGTTCTACCAATTGATCGACCTCAATAGCATATGTTTTATTAAGGAAATCCAGGGCTGCAGTGCGCGCTGCTTCTTCCGAAAGGGCAGCACCTGGACTGTCTTCGGGCAGGCGGTGTATGATCCGGGTTCGCTCGCCCCGGGGGCTGAGCCAGCAGATATATTCTTCCGCCCTGGATGCTACATCACCCTCAAACAGCCGGTAGCGAACCAACCAAGCGGGTTCCACCAGATAGGTGCCCATCATTCCAGTAAATAAGTCAGGGCCGGTGGTCTGCCAGATGAAGCGGTAATCCTGCCTGTTCCCTGCCCTCGGCTGGCTCTCTAAGGTCCAGGAAGTATCTGGAGTAAATCCCCAGGCGGATAGGGCCTGGGTTGCAGTTTCCTCCGCATCTAACCTGGAAATTTCCATGGCCGGCAAATCTGCTTCAAAAGTGATCTGGGATATCCACAGCAGCAAACCCACCCCGGCAAGAAGTGCCAATATTTTGTTTGAAGCATACTTGGATTCCTGCACCGTTGATTCATCGGCAAGGGGTGCAGATTCTTCATCAGGGACCGGGGCTGCCGGGACCTGCCAGTCCCGGTTATAGACCTGACCCAGCTCTCCGGCCCAACTGCCGGCCTGATGTCGATGGTAGAGTATGATCCACAGCGGGACCAGGAGCAGCAGAATCACCAATAGCCGGTGAACCCATATTCCCGGAACTTGGGCCACAAAAAGAGGCATCGAAATGAAAGCCACATCAACGGCATAATGCATTACAATGCCTGCCAGCAGGCCAAAACGCAGATAGATAAAACCGAATACTAAGGAAGGGATGATCAGCTCCACCACCCGGGCGTAGGCCGGCTGCACGGGATAATTGGCATGACCAGCGCCAAAAATGAGTGCCTGGACACCCATGGCAATCCCGATAAATAGATTCCGTTTCCCATAGCGGTCACCAAGCAGCGCAGCTCCGGCCAGGGGCACAGCCCGGAACAGGCATTCTTCCCAGAAACCGGCACCCAGGGAGATGGCTATGGAGGTGAGCCAGGGAAAATATGCCGCCAGGATATTGGGATCATAATCGGTATCTGCAGGGGACCACCAGCCCAGGGTATCATGGGTAAACATATAAAATACCAGGCTGTAGAATAGGAACAGGCCTGCGGTGAGATAGCCGCCCACGGTGCGACCCAGTACAGGCAGAGAACTGCCGGCTTCCGGGGACCACAGCTTCCAGAACTGGATGCGGTCCGGGAATGCTTTCCGGGTCAGACTTTCCGCTGCAATAAAAGAAAGCGTATACAGGGTAGTCATAAGCAAGAAATTGGCCAGGGCGCTGATAATAACCTGTACGATAAAACTTTGCGCTGTAATGGAGGTATCATAATTCATCCACATCAAGGGTAGAAAATTGATCTCAGATATTGTCTGGACCAGTGCAACAATAATCCCCCAGAGCAAGGCACTTTTCCACAGCACACGGCGCTGGCGAAGCAAAAAGAAAATACCAAGTACAATACCCCCAAGTCCATACAGGAACGCCATACCCATGGAAGCAGAAAAAGCAATGGTATCATTGGCGGAACGCATTTCATCAAAGCGACGCTGGAAAGCTTCCGGGACCTGGACATAATGCTTTACTTCCGTAAGAACATCTCCGCTAACTGTGAGCCGCAGACGCACAAAACCATTCTCTCCCAATTCAAATCCGGAGCGCTGATAGGTAAAGGTATGGTCAACCCTTCCGCTAGGCTGGGTCTTCTCTGCTTCATCCACCAGTTCATAGGCCTCCAGGTCCACAGCCCACTCTTCCCGCAGGCCGGCCAGGGCAACGGCAAAGGCAGAATCCCGACTCAGGACCGCACCAGGTTCATCTTCCCCTAGTTTCTGCCTGAAACAATAGGGACTTCCCGCAGGGGTAAACCACACACTGGTTTCATTGGGATTATTCTCCTGGAAGTGCCGTACCTGCCAACCGTAAGGAAAATACACACTGTCAGCGGATAATGACTTGAATGTTTCCAGTCCACCGCCCTCCAGTTCCACAAAGGTCTGTATATTTCGTTCTGAGTAGAAGGTTACTGCCGTACGGTACTCCCGGGGTTTCCAGTTGTACTTTTCCCCCAGGTCCGCGGCAGCGTCCAGGGCCATTTCCCTGCTCATGCGGATATCCAGAGAGAGGACGGGGAATGCCTTATCGTAGTTACGGACAAAAAAGTAAACAGAGCCAATGAATAACAGGGCAAAAACGGCCCAGAACAGGGGTTTCCTGGTCATAGTTTCTCCTATATTAGAACATAAAATATTTGCGCCAAAGATCGGTGACAATTTACCGATTGTAAAACTGCAGGACACAGGAATTCTCCCCGGGTACGCCTTTTTTATTCACACTTATAGCCATATCTGCTAAACTCTGCGAGCATGGATAATCGCTTTAACGATCTCAGCTCCAAAGAATGGCTCCCGTTCCAGAAATCCTTTACCCGGTTTGAAACCATGGAGGCCCTGGTGCGGTCTAACCTGCGTTTTTTCACCAAACCCTCCAGCAGTCCGGAACCAGCGATCGCAGCCTGGGGTAATGCCGAATTTATGGACATTGCGAAATCCTGTGCCAAAGACCTGAATATCCGCTACAACACTGATGAGAAGGAATTAAGTTTTCTGGCCTGTGACCTCACGGGGAACGAATCGGAACCCGAGTCCATACAGGCCTGCATGGACTGGATCAGCAGCTCCGGCCCCAGGCTGGGACACCGAAAATTCCTATGGGTGCTCGTTTCAAATGCTTTGCTGGGCCATTCCGGCCTGCCTCTGGCCTGGTCCATTTCCAATGTGCTCTCAGGCTTCCTGACCCGCAAGGATGAAAAGATCATCTGCCTGCCCGGCGGGAGGACCTGGACCGCTCTCTATTTCCGCCGAGATGAACAGTCACAAATGACAGAACCACGGCTGAAGGCCGCTGGGCTGCGCCGGTGGAAAAATAATACCCTTCCTAGCTGGTTCATCATCAAACCCAGACCCCGCAGCAAAGAGGAGATCCTGCATCCGGCCAAATACCCGGAAGAACTGGTCCGGCTGTACTTGGATCACTTCTCCCGCGAAGGAGATATAGTTTTCGACCCCATGTGCGGTACGGGCAGCACCCAGGTGGCTGCTCTAAAGTTGAAACGAATGACTTATGGTGTAGAACTCAGCGCTCTATTCCACCGCATTGCCCTGGAGCGGTGCCGGAAGATCGCGGAACCGGGAGGAAAGTTCAAACTCATTCAAGGTGACGCCCGGGAACTTGAATCCATGAAATTCCCCCAGATGGACTATGCCATTACCTCCCCGCCCTACTGGGACATGCTCAACATGAAAGGCGCCGAGATCCAGGCTGCCCGCCGGCAGAAAGGACTGAAAACCAGCTATTCCGATGACAGCAATGACCTGGGCAATGAGAGCGATTACGAAACCTTTCTCAACCTGATTTTTGGGATCTATCTGCAAACCGCCAATCTTTTAAAAAGCGGGGGCTGCCTGACGATCGTGGTCAAGAATGTAAAGAAAAAGGGGCTGCACTACCCCCTGGCCTTTGACCTGGGGGAAAAATTAACTGCTGCCGGGATGAGCATAGCCCACCTGGGCTTTTGGTGCCAGGATGACCTGCGCATCGCACCTTACGGCTACCGCTATACCTGGGTCAGTAATACTTTCCACCATTACTGCCTTACCTTTCAGAAACCCTGACCCAGAATCGTTCCCCAGGCCATGGATTCTTTGAGCCGGGGATATAGATTCAAAAAGGAGGGCAGGTACTGGACTGCAAGGCCCCGGTTTTGAATCCGGGTGCGCATCGCCCCGGAACCAAATGTCTGTGGTTTCAATTCCTGAAAGTGTTCCAGCTCCCCGGGACCCGCGAAGCCGCAGATGATCAGCTCCGGGTGCAGGAACAACCGCTGGTTAAACCGTTTGCCTCCTCCCCGGGAACGCAGCTCGCTCCAGAACCAGTCGGGATCATAGGGTTCGCTTTCCTGCCCCGCACGGACAATCATTTCATCCAGGAAAGCGTGCTGCTCCGGGGTAAAAGAGACGGTTAAGAATGGTTGTTTTCCCTGCCAGCCCTTCATGAAACTGAACAGGAAGCATACGGCCTCCGTTTCCGGCTGGTGCAGGCAGTCACTCCGCTTGGACCACTGATCCCATTGACCTCGGTCCGGGATCAATCCTGGTAATTCATAATAATCATCCGGCGGCAGTACCGGACCCTGGTGGTGCAGGAAATTGTTCTTCAGGTCCCACTCTTCCCGGCCCAGGATAAAATCCCTGCGGTCCGGCTGGTAGAAAGGTGTCTGGCAGGTATCTATCCGGAGGGGAATCTCGTTGGCCCGGCAAAAATGGATAAACAGTGTTTCCGACAATTTTCCCTTGGCAATATTCACAATCCGGGTGCTGGTTTCCTTGAGTTCCATGCGATTGATGGTATAGGGCAGGCTCAGGATGGCATATTCCACCGCTTCCAGAACCAGGCGCTCGTAGAGCCGGTTCTCGATCTGTATACGGATCAAGTCGTGGTGTCTCACAGGAAAACTTACTGGTGCAGGATGGAAAATAAAAAAGGGGTCTTACGACCCCTTCAATAAAAGCAATGCTTTTTACCCTAAATACCTTCTCAGGCTCTTGGCGCGGGAGCGGTGCCGCAGCCGCTGGATGGCTTTTTCCTTGATCTGCCGGACCCGTTCCCGGGTCAGGTCAAATTCCTCGCCAATCTCATTCAGAGTCATGGCACTGTCTCGATCGATGCCAAAATACATTTCCAAAACGGTACGTTCCCGGTCGGAGAGAGTTTCCAGGGCCGCTGCCACTTCTTCCGACATGGACTCCATCATGATCTGGGCTTCCGGTTCATCCGACTGGGAATCTTCGATGATGTCCAACAGGCTGCTGTTCTCCCCTTCCTGGAAAGGAGAATTCAGGGAACTGTGACGCCGTGAATACTGCATGGCCATGAGTACTTCGTCGCCGCTCATTTCCAGCTGGGAGCCAATTTCATTACCCTTGGGCTGCCGTTCCACCTCCGCTTCCAGTTTTTCTGCCGCCCGGGTGATCTTGGTGATGGTCCCTACCCGGTTCAAAGGCAGGCGAATCAAGCGCGACTGCTCTGCCAGGGCCTGCAGGATCGACTGGCGAATCCACCATACGGCATAAGAAATAAATTTAAAACCCCGGGTATGGTCAAATCGCTTCGCCGCTTTAATGAGTCCCATATTGCCTTCATTGATAATATCCGCCAGAGACAGGCCGTTGCCCTGGTATTTTTTGGCCACCGAGACCACGAAGCGCAGGTTGGCTTCCACCAGTTCCTTCATGGCCAGTTCATCCCCATCCTGGATACAGATGGCCAGTTCCACCTCCCTCTGCGGCGGCAGAGGCTCAAATTTACCGATCTCCGCCAGGTACATACTGATACTGCCGCTGTTGACCTTACTGATCTTATTTTTTTTCTTTTCCGGCTGTTTCACCTGCTCTTTTTTTTGCAGTACTGCCTGATTTTTGTCGGGTTTCACGTCTTGAGATTGTTTATTTTGTGTTTTGGTCAAGGTATGTGCCCTCGTAAAAGTGGTTCAAATGATAATATAACTGCGGTTTAAAACCGATGAGTTTACAAAATATATTTTATTTGATAAAGAGAATCTTCTGGGAATCGTACCCATTATCGGCCTGAATGCGGACCAGGTAGGTTCCCGAGGGCAACGATTGTCCGTTAGGATTCCTGGGGATCCAGGCCATAGTGCCCGCTGCCCTGCTCCGCGCAGGTATCTCAGTCCTGAAGACCGTTGCTCCCAGGAGATCATGGATTATCAGTATCGGACGCTGGGCATGGGTCAGATCAAAACGGATTGTAACGGCCCCGTTGAAAGGATTTGGATATGCCGGCAGCAGCCAGGGTCCTGCGGGAACGGCAGGCGGGTCTTCCCCGGTGACACCGGCAAAATCAGGATAACTGCTGATCCCATCACTGCCAATGACCAGCAGTTCTCCATTTCCCAGGCCGGTCCAGTCCAGGCTGGCGGCCTCCCCTTCTCCAGGGGGACTGGTCATGACCACGATGTGAGATTCGGTTTCGGCAATGGATAGTCCGCCGGCTCCGCCAAAAACGAATAGATTATACCCATCAGAAAAAACAATGTTCAACTGTCCGGGAGCAACCCCGGCGGCAAGCAAGGAAGAAAAGGCCGCTTCCAGCCCCATCAGGATCGTGCCCTGAAGTTCTACCTGCTGCATGATAAAAAGCAGGATCAGTTCCGAATCCACCACATTAGCCCAGCCGGAGGAATCCTGCCAGGTGTCAACCCCAAAGGTCTGGGGCGGATGAGCCGTAAGCCACGACAGGTCATTACCGCTATCCGTGATCAGGTTATAGAGCATATTTTTACTTACGGTACCGCCATGGACCAGGGAATAGGTCTGGCTTCCGGTGAACAGCCAGGGATGGGGATTGGGAATACCGCTGGCGCCAGAAGAGGCTGCCCGTACATGACCCAGGCCCAATTTTCCCGCACTCTCTTCCAACAGGGCACCGGCTGTGGACCAGAAAGCAGCTGAATCCATGTAGGCCGGTATTTCCGACCGCTGCAGAAGGCCCAGCGGATAGGATTGTTCCAGGCTATATCCTAGTAGTGCCCAACCGTCCGGGGCATATTGTGATTGTTGAAATAATCCCTGTAATTCACTATATATTAGAGTTTTATCATATTCACTTAATTCGGATAAAGTAAGTCCAGACTTGGCAGAGACCGCCCATATCCAGCAGGCTGACAGGGGTTGAAACAGGGTCAGGAAAAGCGCAACTGCAAAAATCAATTTTCGAGGCACGTCTTAAGTTAGGGTGAGAACAGGATCAATTCAAAATTGCTAACTACGATAACAATCTGATCAGGTAGAATATTTTTCCTTTTTCCGTTGCGCCAGTCTTTTGTTCGCATCCAGTTCCATTTTTCGCAATCGAATAGTTGCCGGCGTAATCTCCACGAGTTCATCTTCTGCAATAAACTCAATTGTTTGATCGAGAGATAACCGTTTTGGCGGGCGTAATGTGACTGTCATCTCCGAATTCGCGCTTCTCATATTGGTCAATTTTTTTTCACGTGTAATATTTATCATTAAATCTTCAGAGCGGTTTCGTTCTCCTATAATCATACCGCCAAATACTTCCGTACCTACTTCTACAAATAATTCACCGCGATCTGCCATACCCAGACAGGCATAGGTTGTTACTGTGCCTTTTCTATCAGAAACCAATGCACCACTGGTCCGCTGAGGAATGGGTCCAAACCATGGAGCAAACCCATCCATAAGTTTATTCATGATCCCTGCACCCTGCGTATCGGTTAAAAATTGGCTGCGAAAACCAATCAGCCCCCTAGATGGAATAGAAAATTCCAAGGAGACACGGCCGTGACCATGATTCTGAAGATTGGTCATTTTTCCTTTTCGATTTGATAATTTTTCAGTTACAATGCCAACTTTTTCTTCTGGAATATCCAGAAAAACCTTTTCCATAGGTTCCATTATTCTACCATCTATTTCCTGGTTGATAACACGGGGTTTAGACACCATGAATTCGTACCCTTCCCTGCGCATTGTTTCTATCAGCACCGCCATTTGCAACTCCCCCCGACCCTGTACTTCAAAAACATCTGTCCTATCCGTTTCCGCAAAATTTAGGGATACATTACCAAGTATTTCCTTTTCCAGACGCTCACTGAGATGCCTGGATGTAAGGTATTTCCCCTCCTTTCCAGCAAATGGACTATCATTCACATAAAATAGCATGGCGACCGTCGGTTCATCAATAATGATTCTGGGCAAAGGTTCCGGAGTATTATTATCGGAGATGGTATCCCCGATGGCAATACCCTCCACACCGGCGACAGCAATAATATCCCCTGCTTCTAACGTATCGGTCTCAATTTTTTTCAGTCCTTTAAAGGTATAGCACGCAGAAAGTTTAATACCATGCTTGATGCCCTGAGCAGTACAAAGACTGTATTGTTTATTTACGGCGAGAATTCCATTATTTAATCTGCCGATGGCGACTTGACCCACGTAAGGATCATAATCCAAATTGGTCACTAAGAATTGTGGGATATGTTCATCATCCGCCACAGGACCCGGCACTTTGGTTAATATGGCATCAAATAGTGGTTGCAGGTTTGCGGAATTTTCATTCAATTGTGTTTTTGCTAAACCTGTTTTTGCATTGGTATACAAAATCGGGAATTCTATCTGTTCATCCGTAGCATCCAGGTCAATAAACAGATCATACACTTCATCAATTACTTCTTGAATACGTGCATCTGTCCGGTCAATTTTATTGATTACCAATATAACGGGTAGATTTTTCCCCAATGCTTTTTTCAAAACAAATCTAGTCTGGGGTAATGGCCCTTCACTGGCATCTACCAGCAGTAAGGCGCCATCTACCAGATTCAAACTTCTTTCCACCTCGCCGCCAAAATCAGCGTGTCCTGGTGTATCCATAATATTGATTTTCACTTCATTGTAATACACTGCAGTATTCTTTGCCGTAATTGTGATTCCCCGCTCTTTTTCCAGATCCATGGAGTCCATGACCCGGTCTTCAACTTTCTGGTGGCTGTGAAAAGTACCGCTTTGCTTTAACAGTCCATTTACAAGGGTAGTTTTCCCATGATCAACATGAGCGATAATGGCAATATTTCTAAAATTATTTTTTCTCATGGTTCGTTTATAGTCTCAAATAAAGATATTAGCTAGAAAAATAGACGCGGAAATTCAGGATACCGCCTAGATTTCCAAAGAGTTATAGTAAATAATTAAAAGATCGCTGCCTGGTTATTTTCCATTCCGGATATAATCATCGACCTGCTTTTCCAGAATATTCAAGGGCACTGCGCCGCTACCCAGTACCACATCGTGAAAATCACGGATATTGAAATTTGCACCCATTTCGGCTTCCGCCCGCCGGCGTAATTCGCGAATCTTGAGTTCGCCTATCTTATAGGCCAGAGCCTGCCCCGGCCAGGCGATGTAACGGTCGATTTCCACAATAACATCATTTTCTGTTTTTGCTGTATTGGCCAGCATGAACTCAATGGCCTGCTGGCGACTCCATCCCCGGGCATGCATACCAGTATCCACTACCAGGCGGCAGGCGCGCCACATCTCATAGGTCAGTTGCCCGAATTTGCTGTAGGGCTCTGTATAAAAACCCATTTCCTCGCCCAGTTTTTCCGCATACAGCCCCCAGCCTTCCACAAAAGCGGTGTAGCCGCTGTAGCGTCGGAACATGGGCATCTCCTCCAGTTCCTGAGCCAGGGCGATTTGCAGATGGTGCCCTGGAACCGCCTCGTGAAGGGATAATGCTTCCATTTCATATTTTGGGCGGGTTTCCAACTTATAGGTACTGGCCATGAAATACCCAGGTCGACCCGCTTCCCATGATCCGGAATAATAATAGGCTGTGGGCGATGCTGGGGCCTGGTAATCAGGGATCGGCCTTACACCATAAGGCAATCTGGGCAGCAACCCGAACAATTGTGGCAGCTGGGCATCTGCTAATTTGCAGATATTACGGTATTCATCAAGCAAAGCCTCAGCAGAAGTAAAATAAAATTGCGGATCGGAGCGTAGAAAAGTCAAAAACTCATCAAACTCACCCTCGAATCCCGCAGCCGCGATTACCTTTAGCATCTCACCCTTGATCCGGTCTACCTCATCCAGTCCGATCTGGTGGATTTCCCCTGCAGTCAGATCGGTGGTGGTATAGTTTTTGATCCGGGACCGGTAATAGGCATCGCCGTTAGGGAATTCACTGCAGGCGATGGTTTCACGGCAGGAGGGTAAATAGGTACCGGTAAAATATTCATGAAGTTTTCTGTAGGCGGGATAAACATCTTTCTCTATTGCCAGCCTTCCTTTTTGCATCAGATTCTGTTTGGAATCTGCAGTAAAGGATGTTGGGAATTCCTGGAATGGTTTCCAAAGTGCAGAGTTACCAATCTCCTGATCATATTGCGCTTTGATCTGGTCCGGAACAGACCTCAGTACGATCCGCGATGGTACCCAGTTTGTTTGGATCCCGCGCTGCATGAGTTCTATGATCTGTTCTACTTTAGCGGGAAACGCTTCCAGGCGAGCCAGGTAATTCTCATAGTCCTGCACTGTCTTATAGGGCATATAATCAGGCAGGTCTGCAAACCCGATCTGGATGCCGCCCATTTGGTCCATGGGCATCAGATGTGTTAAATAGGAATAACCTGCAATGTCCCTTTCAATCCTTTGTCGAAATAAGTCATAATTCAACTGGTCATTTGGGGTAAGTTTTTCCCGCTTGATGGACTTCACTGTCTCCAATAAACTCCGTTGTTCATCCTGACGTTTTTGTACTGCAGCAAAAGAAACGTCATTTAAACGGTCGTTGTACCGATTATCTCCCAGACGGGTGGCCCATTCCGGATTATCCAGCAAACCTTTCTCCCACTGTTCATCGAGCAGATTATGAAATATCCGGGAAGCAGATTTGCCCGTTTCCGCTTGAGAATCAATTTTCATGGTGGTGCAGCTGGATAATAGCAATAAAGCAGTAAGAAAAATAGTTGTCATAGGTCATTTCTCCTGCTGGTCACGGTTTTATTTGAGAAGTGCAGTCGGGATTGCAAGCCACTGAAATAAAAATCATGGAACAGCAAACTGCATCATTATGCCGCAGATCCAGGCCCCATAGGTCCCCACAGCATAGCCCAAAACTGCCAAGAGTACACCCACCGGCGCCAGGGAGGCATGAAAGGCAGAGGCCACGATGGGTGCTGAGGCCGCACCGCCCACATTGGCCTGGCTGCCCACAGCCAGGAAAAAGAAAGGCGCCCGGATCATTTTCGCCACCGCCAGAAGCAACCCGGCGTGGAAACCCATCCACAGGATGCCCACCAGAAAAAGACCGGGACTGTCAAAGATGGCCAAAATATCCATTTTCATGCCGATGGTGGCCACCAGAACATATAAAAACAGACTACCGAAGCGGGAGGCTCCCACTCCCTCCAGCCGCCGGACCGGGGTAAAAGACAGGGCCAGGGCCAGAGTCGTGGCCAGCACAATAAGCCAGAAAAAACCCGATGTCAGGCTAAATTTTGCCAAGCCGGGAGCATGACTGCCGATCCAGGGCGCAATCCTGTCAGCCATAAAATGGGCTACTGCCGTGACGCCGAATGCTGCGGTCATGACCGTGACAGTATCGGTCAGGTCCGGTATGCGCATGATCTGGGATCGGTATTCTTCCATTTTCCGCTTCAGTTCGATAATGGCACTGGTATCAGCTTTCAACCAGCGATCCAGCCTCCCGCTTACTCCGGCGCCATAGAGCAGGAAAGCCATCCAGATATTGGCCACGATCACATCTACGGTGATCATAGCGGAGAACAGTTGATCACTGACCGTGAATATTTCTTTCATGGCGGCCTGATTTGCCCCGCCGCCGATCCAGCTGCCGGCCACGGTGGTGAATCCCCGCCACACCGCATCGGGTCCGGCTCCGCCCACCAGGTCCGGCGCAAACAATGCGGTAATAAGAATAGCCAGGGGACCGCCCAGAATAATGCCCGCCGTGGCAGTAAAGAACATGATCAGCGCCTTGGGCCCCAGTTTTATAATTTCCTGCAGGTCAATGCTGATGGTCAGCAGTACCAGGCTGGCGGGCAACAGGTAACGGGAAGCTACAAAATACAGTTTCGACTCTTCACCAGAAATGATTCCCAGTGAATTGAACAGGGAAGGGATGAAGTAGCACAGCAGCAGGCTGGGTACATAAGTGTAAAACTTTTTCCAGAATGGGTGATCACTCTTTGCAGTGCGAAATACAAAGGCGAGAATGCCAATCAAGATACCCAGAACAACAGCATCATTGGTGATCAATGGTTTGGTCATTGAATAATTTAGGCTAAACCATTTGACTTAAAAATACCCCGTCATTTTCCGAAATATCACCATAATACCGGCCCGCCCTGCACAAGAGGACACTGGCAGGCAAATCTGGCTATTTGGCTGCCCCTCTCTTCAGCACATCCCAGAAACCAGCCAATGTGAGGCAGCCTGCAAGTGCAGGACCCACACCCAGGGCAAAGAACAAGGTGCCCAGACCCACGGTGCCGCCAAGCATCCACCCAGCAATTAAAACGCTAACCTCGATCCCGGTCCGCACCCGGCCAATAGGCCATCCCGTTCTGCGCTGGATACTGGTCATCCATCCATCCCGCGGCCCCGGCCCCAGATTCGCTGTAAGGTAAAAGCAGCTGCCTACCCCCACCATAAGGACCCCGACCGCAGCCTGAATTACGGCTATAGTCCGGGAGAATGGTTCGGGGAGCAAGGGCATCATTATATCAATGGCTGCGGCAATCAGCAGTGCATTCAGCAGGGTGCCCAGCCCCGGTGTTTCCTTAAGCGGGATCCACATAATCAGCACTGCTACACTGACAATGAATGTAGCAAAACCAATTGTCCAATCTAACTGAAGTCCAATACCCTGGGCCAGAACAGTCCAGGGGCTCACCCCCAGCCGCGCATTGATGATCAATGCTTCCCCGGTTCCAAATACCCACAGTCCGCTCAACAGGAAAAAAAGTGTATCCAGCCTGGGCAGTAAATTTCTGGGATCATCTGCGCTCCATACTGTCGTGGGCACTTCGTGAGCCGGGCGCAGCAGCGCAGTAATTTTACTCAATGCCGCCTGCGTGTACCCTGCGGCGGTTTAATTTCTTTTTCTTTAGATCTCCGGCAACCCGGTTTATTTCCGCAATGGCTGTATCGATCTCTGCTGCACTGTTGAAACGCCCCAGGCTGAAACGAATGGCGGAATGGGCCAGTTCCGTATCCCGCCCCAGCGCTTTGACCACATGGGAAGGCTCAAGGCTGGCACTGCTGCAGGCTGAGCCTGTAGAACAGGCGATCCTTTTCATTTTCATGATCATGGTTTCCCCATCCAGGCCGGGAAAACAGAGATTGAGATTATGGGCTAAACGTTTATAGTGGCTGCCGTTCAAGACCACTTCCGGATAAACATCCTGGATCCCGGTAAGCAATCGGTCCCGCAGTTCACCGAGGCGCTGGTTTTCCTCATCTTTACTCTCCAGGCTAAGTTCCGCCGCCCGGGCGAAACCAACGATCAGGGGTACAGCCAGGGTTCCGGAACGAAACCCCCGCTCATGCCCGCCGCCCTCCATCTGCCTATGCAGTTCCACCTTGGGATCTTTCTGGCTCGCAAAAAGGAGTCCGATCCCTTTTGGGCCATACAACTTATGCGCTGTGGCTGCCAGCAGATCAATATTCATTGTTTTTATGTTCAAATCCAGTTTCCCAAACGATTGGCAGGCATCCACCATAAAAAATACATTTTCCCGACGGCAAATGGTGCCGATCTCCTGCACCGGCTGGATAGTCCCGATCTCGTTGTTGGCGTGCATGATGGCAACCAGGACAGTGTCCCTGGTTATGGCCTCCGCCACAGACTGTGGATTGACTAAACCCTGGGAATCCACTGGCAATGATGTAACCCTCCAACCCCGATGAACAAGGTAAGCGCAGGTATCCAACACAGCTTTATGTTCAGTCACCTGGGTAATGATGTGTCGGCCGCGATCCTGGTACTTTTCCGCAATGCCTTTAAGTGCAAGATTAATAGCCTCGGTAGCACCGCTGGTAAATATGATTTCCCTGGGCCGGGCCTGGATACTTTCGGCCAGAAACCTGCGAGCCTGTTCTATGGCCTCTTTTCCTTCCCGCCCATAGACATGGTGCACACTGGCAGCATTCCCGAATTTCTCCTGGAAATACGGCAGCATGGCTTTAAGCACCTCT
>ERZ651768.316-NODE-316-length-36923-cov-3.216740_pt1 | contig 36923 bp, 41 predicted proteins | sample MGYA00514754_ERZ651768 | MGnify/ENA metagenome assembly ERZ651768
AAAAAACGGGGCTTCAAAAATAATTCTAAGATAGTGTATGCGGTTATTAATCTGCAAGATATTGAGCGCGTATATTCTGAAAATGACAATGTGGATATTCAATCTTTAGTCGATAAAGGCTTGGTTAGGAAAGAGTCAAAAGCGGATAATTAAAATCGCTAGCTTCAGTAAGGCCTGTATCCATCGTGGGAGGGGCCATCTTCAGCCGGAGAAAGAGCTCGCAAATTACCTTAGGGGTGAGGTTCAGATGTTTACTACGTGATTATACAGAAAGCTGAGCTTTAGGTGTGTTTACTATTTTGTGTGCAACCATCTGATTGTATCAAAGAATATGGAGCGGGCGATGGGATTTGAACCCACGACTTCAACCTTGGCAAGGTTGCGCTCTACCCCTGAGCTACGCCCGCAAAGATGACAGTCCCTTATACTATAGCGAAGGCAGAGGCCGGATAATACGCTTAGATTTTCTCAAAGCAAGGGTCATGTTAAGTTTGAATAGCCTCATATTGTAGTGAAAGATATATAGCTTTCTCTGAAGGTTGAGATATTCCGGAATTATACTTGGGATTGTTTGGGTTCTGTAAGCATTAAGTTGACGGCTATATATTTGCGAGTATGGATTTGTAATAAAGCGTTTAGAGAATTTTCCTTCAACCACACGTTTTGCTAAATTCAATCCATCAAACGCGTGGCTCCCTTGTAGTCGCAGTAATATGACCTTTAGTTGGACTAACGTGTTACCCATAATTCTTGAGCTTAGGAAAATGGGCCAATACAATTTGTTATTGGATTAATCTATTTTTTTGGAGATAAGCGTGCCGGCCTCAGATAAAAACCTGTTTGACCAGTTTGCCGTTCTTGGAATTCAAACAACTACAGTTAGACATTACCCAATGTTCACAGTGGAAGATGGAGAAAAGTTGCTTGTCGATGTTCCTGGAGGACATTGTAAAACGTTGTTTTTAAAGGATAAAAATGGAAATCTATGGCTTGTTGTGATGTTAGGGAATATACGCCTCGACATGAAAATGCTACAAAAAAAACTGGGTTCTTCACGACTATCATTCGCAAAACCAGATTTGATGAGGGAGGTCTTGGGGGTAGAACCAGGCGCGGTAACACCCTTTGCCCTTTTGAATGAATCGGCGAGGAATATCAAAGTTGTTTTAGACAAGAAGATGATGAGAGAGAAGTTACTTAACTATCACCCACTCCGTAACGACGCTACTACTACAATAACAGCATCAGATCTATTAAAATTTATCTATGCTATGGAGCATACGCCAATAATCTTAGACATGTAGCTTAGGGTAGGTGACAAACATACAAATTGGTACCTTAAACACTTGCAAGCGGGCCGCCATAAGCCAATTATGATAAACATGAAACTTATTTCTCATTAAGGGAAGATCCATGGTGACTATTATTAATACCGAAACCCCGGACGCGGGTGCAGGTAATGGCAGCATTCCAGTTGGTGATATAATAAAAGATTCTGATACTAATAACTTTAGCACGGACGTAATTGATCAATCGACTAAGATACCGGTGGTAGTAGATTTTTGGGCTCCGTGGTGCGGTCCGTGCAAGCAGCTTAGCCCAACTCTAGATAAATTGGCTCGGGAATATGGCGGTAAGATCCAGTTGGTTAAGATCAATGTGGATGAAAACCAGGAACTGGCAACCCAAATGCGGGTGCAATCTATACCTATGGTAGTAGCTTTTAAGGACGGTCAACCGGTAGATGGATTTGCGGGCGCCTTGCCAGAAAGTCAACTTCGCCAATTCTTTGAAAAGCTCACGGGCAGTGAGGGATCGCCTATAGAACAGGCCTTGGAAAAAGCCTCTATGATGGTCGCGAATGGGGATACTCAAAATGCGGCTGAAATCTATTCTCAAATCCTTGCACAAGATCCGATAAATGCTGCATCACATGCTGGAGTGGCAAAGTGTCTAATAGAAGCGGAAGGTATAGAAAAGGCGCAGGCCTATTTAAAGGGCCTTGACGCAGACATACTTAATAAAGAAGAAGTGAAAAGCGTGCTGGCAGCTATAGATTTGGAGCATGCATCAACCGATACAGAGGAAACAGACAGTCTTCGCCAGAAACTGGCTACCAGTCCTGATGATCCGCAACTGCGTTATGATCTGGCTATTGCGTTGTATGGTGATGGCTGCAGTGAAGAAGCTATAAATATTTTGGTAGAACTAGTTAAGACGCATAAAACTTGGAATGAAGAAGCTGCTCGGGCTCAACTTCTGAAAATTTTTGAGGCACTAGGTCATTCAGACCCAATTACTATTGAAGGGAGGCGCAAATTGTCGGTGGTTATCTTTTCCTGATGCGAGACCTTTTTAGCACACCATTCAAACAACTTCCGGAAGAATTAAATATATTCCCGTTGGCGGGTACGTTACTCTTGCCGAGGGGTCGGTTGCCCCTCAATATATTCGAACCACGCTACCTCAACATGGTGTTAGACTCGCTCGGTGAGAATCGAATGATAGGTATGGTTCAAACCTTGGAAACTTCGGTTAATCCAATACCCGATGATGCCCGGTTCTTCAAAACAGGTTGTGCCGGGAGAATTGTTTCATTTGCTGAAACAATGGACGGCCGCATTGTTATTACCCTCGAAGGCATTTGTCGGTTTAATATTGTGTCTGAATTTGGAATGCAAAATGGTTATAGGCGTATACATAGTGACTTTGAACCTTATGCCATGGACATGGATGAACCACCACAATGCGTTGATCGCGGAGCCTTCATCAGATTGCTTAAAGATTATTTCGAGGTGGAACAGATCCGAGTCGACTGGGAGATGATTGAGAAAACAGAAGACAGATTGTTGATGGCAAATCTGGGTATGATGTGTCCGTTTAACAGTCAGGAAAAGCAGGCCTTGCTAGAAGCCCGGGACTATTCTCATATGGTTGAAATCATAACATCGCTTATGGAGATGGCCATCCGTAGCTGTGACAAATCCTCGGTCAAACATTAGCCTCATTGGAAAAACGTAAGGATATTTTACAAATGAGCAATCAGGACATTGATCAGAAACTTCTCGAAATACTCGTCTGCCCCCTTACGAAAGGTCCCTTGGAATTTGATAGAGATAAGCAAGAATTGATTAGTCGCCAGGCCAAACTTGCTTATCCAATTCGTGACGGTATTCCGATAATGCTGGTAGAAGAAGCCAGAGAACTAGATTAGAGAACCATTACCTGGCCACCAGTGTGATAAAATGGCAGATTATGTTGTAAATCCTCGTATTCCGAAGGAAATTAAGCTTAAACGGAAGGAAAAGATTTTAGAAGTGTGTTTTGATGATGGCGCCCTTTATTCTTTTCCAGCGGAATTCTTGCGGGTTCATAGTCCTTCGGCCGAGGTTCAGGGTCATTCAGAAGATCAGAGAAAAGTAGTAGCAGGCAGGCGGCACGTGGGGATACTATCTGTAGAGCCGGTAGGTCAGTATGCCATCCGCATTGATTTTGATGACACGCATGATACGGGAATTTACTCTTGGGAAATTCTATATGCATTTGGACTTCGGCAGGAAGAGATGTGGGAAGACTATATCTCTGAACTTCAAAGCCTAGGATTAAGTCGCGACCCTTAAAAAATAACAATTTTTAATTTGGTTCGGTTTTTAATCTATTATTTTCTTGGAAAGAACCCCGATCAAACTTTAGTGTCATTGTAAAATTAGAGACAAGTTTTCACCTGTTCCATTTCTAATCTCTTGACCCGTAACTCAATTCTGCCTAACTAAAAAACATATTTTTGGAATGAGGAAATACAAACCAGGTGCATGATCTTTACTCCTAATGTTTAATCGAGAGCCAGAAATCATCTCTATCTCCAACTCGCTCAATGAGGAGTAGTTAAGGATGAACCGATTGCCAATATTTGATAGTCCACTACTTTTAGGATTTGATCATTTTGAACGTATACTGGATCGCGTGTCAAAGGGATCATCAGAAGGGTATCCACCGTACAATATAGAACAAATTGATGAAGAGAATATTCGAATTACACTAGCCGTTGCTGGTTTTACTATGGATGATTTGGATGTTTCCATCGAAGACAACCAATTAGTGATCCGCGGCCGTATAGCGGAAGATGATGGTAGTCGGGTATATCTCCACCGCGGAATTGCGGGCCGACAATTTCAAAGAAGTTTCGTTATGGCAGAAGGTATCGATGTTATAGCAGCGAGATTGCAGCAAGGGTTATTGCACATAGATCTTCGTCGACCAATACCAGAGCCTCAAGTCAAGAAGATCAAAATTGAAAGTGGCGAGTGTAAAGAGAACGCATTAGTTAAAACAATCGATTTAGAGTGAATTCAACATGTTTAGGAGGTAGAAAACCTCTATTTTGTCGGTTCGGCGTTCCTTTTTTCGTAACGTTAGCATTCGCAGGGTCTTTTTCGGTTTCAGAGCACTGCATTTTAAGGCTCATGAAACTCCATCAAGCTAAATTTTCTTTGAAGTGCTATGCGCCCAGAATAACGCCGAAGAACCGACAGATGTTAAGCCGCCTGATCGGCTGCTTTATCCGTGAGCAGAGAATAAAGTGCTTCCGCACTATTGGAGCCACGCAATTTTTTGCAGATGGATTTATTTCGCATTAAACGTGACACTCGTGCTAATGCTTTTAAGTGCTCCGCCCCCGAGGCTTCTGGAGCCAGCAATAGAAAAATAAGGTCTACGGGACGCTCATCAATGGCCTCAAAATCGACAGGTCGCTCCAGTCTGGCAAAATACCCACTAAGGCGACCTAGATCTTCCATTTTTCCATGAGGAATGGCAATTCCATTTCCAACTCCTGTGGAACCAAGTTTCTCCCGTTCTAAAAGAACCTCAAATACCTCCCTTTCTGCCAAATTATAGTTTTTAGCAACACGTTTAGAGAGTTCTTGTAGTGCTTGCTTTTTGCTAGTCACTTTAAGATTAGGGAGGACGCTTTCGTGCGTGAGAAGCTCAGCTATTTCCATATCCATCTACTGCCATTAGTCAAAGCCACCGGAACAATATGAAGTTCGAATTGACCCTTGTTCCCTATTTGTCCGTCATTCCAACAACATCAAAAGGATACTAAATGGTTCCCAAAAAGCACCTTGTGAAGTTTAATCGAATTCAGTAACCGTTTGCCTAACAAACTAACGGCGGGCGGAAGTTAGTTGGGTGGAACAATTTAGTCAAGTCACAGACGTAAGCGTATGAGGTTAATAAGTTAATGTGAAGGCAGTAGATCTATTTCTCAGTCGGCGACGATGAACAGACGAAGGAATTTTCATCGCTTCACGGTACTTTGCGACTGTTCGACGAGCGATGTCTACACCGTCGTTATTCAAAAGTTCTACCAGTTTGTCATCTGACAAAATAGAGCCCGGCCTTTCTTCCCCTATAAGTGTTTTAATTTTATGTCGTACCGCTTCTGACGAATAATAATCGCCGCCGTTAGATGAGCTAATAGCAGTGGTGAAAAAATACTTTAGTTCGAATATTCCGCGTGGCGTATCGATGTATTTGTTTGTGGTTACACGGCTCACTGTGCTTTCGTGCATCTCGATTTCCTCTGCTATATCGCGAAGCGCCAACGGTTTTAGATGTTCTACACCGAGTTCAAAGAATGATTCTTGTTGGGAGACAATCTCACTAGCTACTTTAAGTATAGTTGTGGCTCTCTGGTGTAGAGATTTTACGAGCCAATTAGCCCATTGAAGTTTGTCAGTTACATACTTTTTATCATTTTTATTCCGCATTTTGCTGGAGATTTGGGCGTAGTAGGTATTATTCACTAATACCTTGGGCAATTCTGTAGTGTTAAGCTCGACTATCCAACTTCCTTCAAGTCCTGGACGCATGGTAACATCCGGCGTCACGGTCTGGGCCACAATCTGATCGAACGCATCTAGAGGGTTATGAGTGAGTGACCAGAGTTCACTAACCATATCCTCAATATCATCGAAATCTACGCAACAGAGTTCGGCCAGCATTTGATAATCATGCACCTTTAGAAGGTCAATATTTTCTAAAAGCGTTTCCATGGCAGGATCTAGCCGATCTATTTCTCGTAACTGAATGGACCAACATTCTTTTAAACTACGGGCGAAGATTCCGGGTGGGTCCAATTGTTGTAAGCGGTTAAGAACTTGATGCATCTTGTGTAAATCGCATCCGAGGTGCTCCGCTAGACCCTCAAGATCATTTGGAAGGCGCCCACACTCATCAAGGTGGTCGGTAAGGAATACAGCTATTATCTTATCTTTTGGACTATGAATTTCCATCTGAATCTGATTCATCAAATGGTCCCTGAGTGACGTTTTCTGAGAAAGGGTTTGCTCTAGGTAACGTCCATCATAGTCTGTTCCTATTCTACTTTCACTTCCCCTCTCCGAGAAGGAAGCGATATCATTAGTTGCTGTAGATGGAACGTCTTCCTGCTCCCACACGTCGCCATACTCCGCCATATCTAGCACGTTTACATGGTCTTCTGAGACATGCTCCTGCCCTTGCGGATCAAAAGACGCGGTCTCGTCTGTATACTCCAGCGCCTCTGAATATTCTGGGTCAACGTTATCAGACATCGCGGAAGCCCCATGTTCTTCAGCCATTCCGCTTTCCGTGGACAAGTCCTCATCGTTGAGTTTGAGCAAAGGATTATCGGCTAGCTCCTCTTCAATAAATTCCCTTAACTCTATATTAGAATACTGTAATAGTTTAATAGCCTTCTGCAACTGCGGTGTCATTACTAAGGTTTGACTTTGTCGTAACTCTAGTCTGGGAGTGAGCGCCATTGGATCCTTATCACTAGTAAATTTCTATAGGTTGAACCGGTCACCTAAATATACGCGCCGTACATCTTCGCTCCCTACGATATCAGCGGGCATTCCATCCATGAGAACCATTCCATCATGAATGATATATGCTCTATCAACAATATCTAGGGTGTCCCTAACATTATGATCGGTTATCATTACCCCGATACCTCGCTCTTTTAAGTGCTTGATGAGGTCACGTATATCATTGGTAGCAATCGGGTCAATCCCAGCCAGCGGTTCGTCTAAAAGGACAAAATCAGGTCTAGATGCAAGGGTTCTAGCAATTTCAACTCGACGACGCTCTCCACCGGAAAGGGCGAGAGAGGGAGTGCGTCGAAGGTGGGTGATGGAAAATTCCCCAAGTAATTCCTCAAGGAGTTCTTCCCTGCGTGGAAAAGATTTCTCTACAACTTCTAAAACGGCGCGGATATTCTGTTCCACGGTCAATCCTCGAAATATCGATGCTTCCTGTGGCAAATATCCAAGACCGAGCCTCGCGCGCCGGTACATAGGTAGTTCGGTAATATCTTGTTCATTTAAAAGTATGGTGCCGTAATCAGGTCTTATCAAGCCGGTAATAATATAGAAGCATGTTGTCTTACCAGCTCCATTCGGGCCCAGTAATCCAACAACTTCACCGCGTTGGATGGAAAGGGAAACTCCTCGAACAACTGGGCGCCCTTCATATTGTTTTCCTAAATTCTCTACGGAGAGGCTTCTTACAGTATTAGAAACGATATGAGGCAAAGAGTTGCCTGAGGCTTTATTTTGGCCACCACGCCGTATTCCAGCATTGCCTAGTTGAGGCTTAACCGAACGATTATCTGATTCTAAACTCATCAGGCAACTAACCTACAAAAATTGAAAATATCAAATCTAAGCATATTGAACAACGACATTAACGGCATAGTTTAATTCAAGGGTTACTTTTATTATTCTTGCTAAATCAAATTACTGTCTGTGCGGATAGATTAACCCGCGGACCCTTTTTTTTACTCTTCCTGATCCTACGCTATCGACGGTTAATAGCTTACTAATACCGGTCTTGAGATTAATTTCGGCCAGGTCTCCGTTTAGTATGCTATCCTCTCGGACAATCGAAACATTCTTCTTCAACGTAGCAATACCAGAGTCCAACTTGTAGATTGCGCTATCAGAACGCAACCTATCCTTGTCACTGACAATGAGAACATTGTTAAAGGCCTCGATTATATAAACTTCGGAACGCCCGGTTTTATTTTTTCTCAAAAGTGCTTTCAGTACATCAGCTCGCAAAGTTTTGCCTTTATGAATGGCAACAGCATTTCCCCTGGCTACAGCCATCTTTTGGCGTTCCCAATACTCCATTTGTTGGTTGGCGGTGATGGTGTCGGGGCCTGCCTTGTAGATCACTTTTTTGCCATCTACTTTGAGTATTGCTTGTTCAAAATCTAATACGGCCGTCTGTCCCTCCATAGATTCAGTGCCTGAAAAGATTTTAACCCCACCAGCGGCATCTAATCGATACAGGTCTGTTCCACCTGTAGTTTTTTTTCGGTAATAAGCACGCAATACTTCGGCTAGCACGGTGATACCGCCCCGTGAAGCCTTTGCATTTCCGGACGCGATAAGAATCTCTTTATTTTTTTCCCACTCAATTCCGTTGTCAGCAGTAATTTCGATAGGCATGTCCTTCGACCCACTTGCTAAATCGAGACCTCCTGCCACTGCAGCGGCTGATATTTGGAAGAAAAAAATTACTAGAACACCAAGTTGAAATAAAAGTTTTCTACTCGACCTTAGTGCAGATAAAGAACTACCCATCACTTACCTTTCAAGGCCTTTGGAAATAATATCAACTTAGATTTACCCGAGAAGGAAATTTTATTACCTTTGTTTTCGATTCGAAACCCCTCTGCTTGCAGTTGGCCGAACGGACCCTGTCCTTTTACGGGTTCATTACTTATGGCGATGCCTTGGTTGAGGTCAATATTGGCTTTTTTTGTCTTAAACTCATAGCCGGAGTCGTGGAATAGGTTAACCGCTCCTTCTAGGTTAAGAAATTTTCTCTTTTGGTAATATACACCGCTATTGGCTGTTAAAACCAACCAACTACCGTCGCTAACAGTAATATCTGCTTTTGGCATTTCTAACTCAATCTGTGTTATGTCTTTTAACAGGTTTTTGGCAATGTCGGCTGTAATTGAAAATGGTTGTTTTTTAAGATCTACACCGACAAATCGCGCGTTTACCATACTAAGACCTTCCTTGGTAGAAAGTTTAGCGTTGGAAAGAGCGATGGAAAACGATGTGTCCATTACCTGTAATTGAGGCCAAATCGTAATAGCTGCAACCAATGCTAGCGCCATCAATGGAAGTATAAATTTCATAAAGTTTACATAACGGCTATATCGAGCTATTCGGAACCACCGCTTGCTTTTAGTAAGACCACTGCCAATATTGGGTTGGTTATTATTTGGAAACTGTTTTGGTTTTTGAGGTTGGTTTGATTTTTCCAATTCAACTTCATTTTGAAAATTGTTGTTCATTCTACGCCAGCTCTCAAGCAGTCATGAATATGAATAATACCAACAACCTTCTTATCCTCAGCAACAAACAAATTTGTGATGTGAGATTCGTTCATAGTCAGCACAGCCTCACTAGCTAGAGCAGATGGGCGTATGGTCTTTGGGTTGGGTGTCATGACCTGCTCTGCGTGACGGGCAAGTATTGAATCCCCCATATGCCGGCGTAAATCACCATCTGTGATAATACCGCGTATTTTTCCGGAATTATCAACGATAGCAATACAACCAAAACTTTTTGCCGTCATTTCCGGAATTACTTCGGACATTAGTTCGCTGCCAGAAGATAGGGGAATAGCGTTGCCTGAATGCATTATATCGGATACTTTCAAAAGGCGTTTTCCCAACTGCCCTCCAGGATGACGCAATTTGAAATCATCGGCTGTAAACCCAAGCCTATTCATTAGTCCGATTGCAATTGTATCACCTAAAGCCATCGCCATTGTTGTAGAGGTTGTGGGGGCGAGGCCCATTGGGCAGGCCTCTTCGGCTTGTGGCAACAATAGAGTTAAGTCTGCCTGTTCCACGATCGTACCCTTGTTATTTGAGGTAATTGCTATTAGCGGAACTCCAAAACGTCGAGTATACGCGATCAGGTCTGACATTTCCGGCGTATCGCCAGAATTGGAAATGGCAATCACAGCATCTGACTTGTCGATCATCCCTAGATCGCCGTGACTTGCTTCACCCGGGTGTACAAAGAACGATGGGATCCCCGTTGACGATAGTGTTGAGGAAAGCTTTCGACCTACGTGGCCACTTTTTCCCATTCCTGTGACCACAACCCTCCCCTCAATAGATTCCAGCATATCCAGTACGTTTATAAAGGAGGCGCCCAGAGAATCGGCTAGGGCTATAATTCCATTGTGTTCTAACTGAAGAACGTGCTTGGCTAAGCCAAGATCATCGGTCGGGGGGATCTCCGACATTCTCGTTTTGTGCTTCCGTGTTAATTTTGCTGTGTTCATGGCATTACATTGATGGATAGTTTTAATCAGTCAAAACATCAATACAGGATATCACGCGCCGCGAAACTATAACTGTATATGACAAAAAGACCGAGGAATCCAGGGATCTACAGTGCAACCTAATATGCGTCGGCTATTTTTAAAGGTCAATAAATTTGGATTTTGAAGTCGAGTAACTATGAGTGAGAAAATATATCCTGTTCGGCCCAACCCGACAGGTCCAACTCGACCCTCGTGGGTAGAAAATTAAAGCTTGCATGTGCCAAATGGTGGCGACCTTCGCGGCTAAGTCGACGCTCTAGAATTTCTTTTAATCCATGCAAATACAACACATCTAAAGCGGCATACTGCATCTGTTCTTGACTAAGATTTTCTGTACCCCAATCTGACTGCTGCTGTAGCTTAGAAAGCTCAATTCCCAGTAACTCGCCACATAAGTCTCGAAGTCCGTGCCGGTCTGTATATGTTCGGGTCAAGCGTGAGGCAATTTTAGTACAAAAAATAGGGGCACAGGTTAAATCCATATAATGTTGGATAACCGCAACGTCGAAACGGGCGTAGTGAAAAATTTTTGTCACGCCTGGATCGCTTAGCAACTGCTTTAAGTTAGGCGCATCATAGCTGAGACCATCAAACTGAACTAAGTGAGCCTCGCTATTACCTGCAGAGAGTTGAACTAGGCAAAGCCGATCTCTTAAAGGATTAAGACCTAACGTTTCTGTATCAACGGCAACACTTGACCCGAAGGTCAATCCATCTGGCAGATCACCCTTGTGAAGTTTAATTATAGGATTTGGATTATTCAATGTATCACTCATAGTTTGTTGAAGGCCCTCTAGGGTTGTCAACCAATCTGAAGATGGTGCCCAGGAGAAGACTCGAACTTCCACGACCATGCGGCCACAGGTACCTGAAACCTGCGCGTCTACCAATTCCGCCACCTGGGCGATTGGTGGTCCTACCCTTATGGCCCCACAACTGTCAACATCCATTGCGGCCTTATTAAAATATAGTTACCGCCGAATCTTGTACTATTTGTCATTAATAGCTATTTAGAATGTAACCAACACTGTTGGTATTGAAGATAATTACTATGTGAAACGATAGTAGGCGGGGACGGCTATGGATAGGATGACGGTGACGGTATTTGGTGGCTCGGGTTTTGTTGGCCGACATTTAGTTCGTCGCCTAGCAGCAGATGGTAAGGTTATTCGCGTTGCAGTTCGAGATATTGAAGCTGCCAACTATTTGCGTCCTATGGGTGACGTTGGCCAAATTGTGCCAATAGCGGCAGACCTTGGCGATAATAAAAGTGTAGCCGCCGCAGTACAGGGTGCAGATTCTGTAGTGAACTTGGTTGGTCTCTTGTACGAGAGTGGTAGCCAGAACTTTGAGCAAATCCATAAATTAGGAGCGACCAACGTGGCCAAGGCTTCTGCTGATGCAGGGGTTTTGAAATTGGTGCAACTTTCGGCAATCGGGGCATCACGGAGTTCTTTTTCAGCTTATGCCCGCACGAAAGCTGCCGGTGAAAAAAATGTAAAAAGAGCCTTTCCTGGCGCCACTGTCATCCGTCCAAGTATAATTTTCGGCCCGGAAGATAATTTTTTTAACCTATTTGCAGGTATAAGCCGGTTGTCGCCTTTGATCCCGGTATTTGGTTGCCCATCGTTTCCGAGGATAAATATATTTTCTGATAAAGGTCCTCTAAATATTGATTTCTATGGTGAGGGTGGTACAAAATTTCAACCGATATATGTGGGCGATGTAGCTGATGCGATTGTTGCGGCGCTTGAAAGTGAAGAAACAAACGGAAATATTTATGAGATTGGTGGGCCCAAGATCTACACAAGTAAAGAGATGATGGAACTTCTGCTTTCAACTATTGGGCGTAAGCGTATTTTAGCACCTATTCCATTTTGGTACCTGAACTTGATAGCTTATTTTACGGAATTTTTACCTAAACCAATGCTTACAAGAGATCAGGTGATGCTTCTCCGCCGTGATAACGTTGTAGGCTCTAGATCAAAAAAACTCCATGACCTAGGTGTTTCGGCGACACCTGCTGAAGCAATACTACCCGCATACCTGGCCCGTTTTCGGCGACCTAGGAGCGCAATGCTTGAAACCTCCTAGAAGTATTTGCCTATAGGGCACCTATTTTTTCTTTATTTGCGTAACGGCTGGCTCTTTTGACGAGCAACATCTCCTTAATCAATTAATTTCCCTCGAAAACGGGTTTTTCTTTCGAGATAAAAGCATTGTATGCACGCTTGAAATCTTGGGTCTGCATACAAATAGCTTGGGCTTGAGCTTCTGCCTCTATAAATTCGTCCATTCCCATATTCCATTCTTTGTTGAGCATCATTTTTGTTACACCATTGGCAAATGTTGGCCCATTTGCTAGGCGTTCAGCCGTATTTTTTGCTGCATCCAGTAAATCTTTTGGTTCAAAAATACGGTTATAAAAGCCCCATCGTTCGGCCTCGTCTCCTCCTAGCGCGCGGCCTGTATAGAGTAATTCTGCTGCGCGCCCTTGGCCTATTATCCGGGGTAGTACTGCACACGCCCCCATATCGCAACCAGCCAGGCCGACCCGATTAAAGAGAAAGGCTACTTTGCTACGCGCTGTTCCATAGCGGATATCCGAAGCCATCGCGATACACGCACCGGCGCCGGCGCAGATACCATCGATAGCAGCGATAATTGGCTGGGGACATTCCCGCATGGCCTTTACTAAATCACCAGTCATACGAGTAAAGGAAAGAAGATCTTTCATGTCTAATTTTATCAGTGGACCGATGATGTCGTGAACATCGCCGCCGGAGCAAAAATTATCGCCCTTACCTGTGAAAATCACTGCCTTCACATCCGATACATGAACAAGTTGCCGGAAGGTATCACGAAGTTCCGCATAACTGTCAAAGGTGAGAGGATTTTTGCGGTCGGGTCGGTTAAGGGTAACAGTCGCAATTTTATGGTTTGCTGACCATTCAAAATGCTGGGGGTTGATATCAGAGGCATTCATGTTGATTCTCACAGTTATTTAAGTTTGAACAGGGTGGTTCTTGCAGATGGTGTATCATACCGATAGAAAGTTCGGAACCCGAACGAATTAGCTAAATCTGGGGAAGCCTATGAAGAAGTTCCACCTGCCTATGAAGATTATGTTCAGTGACTGTGATCCAGCGCAGTTAGTTTTCTATCCAAAATATTTTCAGTGGTTCGACGTTGCTACTCAGAGAATGTTCAATGAACTCGGTATGGAATGGTCAAAGTTCTGGCCAGACCGCGGTATTTCTGGATTACCACTTGTAGATGCTTCTGCTACTTTCAAAGGCCCAGCACGTATGGATGATGAGATTGAAATTGTGTCATGGGTAGAGGAATGGAGAGGAAAAATCTTTATTGTCCGGCACGACGTGATAAAGGACGGCGAAATAATTGTTGAGGGAAAGGAGGTGCGTGCATGTGTGGTTAAGGATCCCGAGAACTCTAAAGGCATCCGCGCTGAAGCCGTGCCTGAGGATGTGATCTCTAGGTTTGATTAAAGAAGTAAAGCTAACATGACCAATAACAAATCAACAGTCACCTATATCCGCACGGCTCTTTTGGAGATGCCGCCTAAATTTGATCCTCCAACCGAAGGCTATTTAAGGCACCAGGGATTGGATACGAATACAATACGGCCTATGGGGCTGAACGAATGTATGTTTAGTCCTTCCCCCAAGGTAATTCAGGCCATACACGACAATGTAGGTAAGATCGGCCGCTATCCCGACGCGCAGCCACCCGCCCTGTCCGACATGGTCTCGGAGATATTCGGTGTGGCCACCACCAACATTGTGTGGGGGAATGGTAGCGAAGAACTGATCAAAGGCGCAATTGATCTCTCGGTAGCACCTGGAGATGGTATTGTTATACCGGTACCCACCTTCTGGGGATACCGGTCTCTGGTGGCTGCCGCAGAGGCTGATGCAAAGTTTATCCAGTTGGAGCCGAACGGCAAGATGAACGTAGATGCCGTTACCCACGCTATTGATAATCAGACAAAGGCGGTTTTCTGTGTGACGCCAAATAATCCAAGTGGTGCTATTTTGCCGCAGGACGACCTTGATAACCTCATCTCCGGTGTTCCAGAATACGTTCTGTTTGTTGTAGACGAAGCCTATTTAGAGTTTGGCTTGCATGTTGGAGGACCTGACGTTGTGGAAGCAGTGAAGAAGCGCGAAGGGCCATGGATATTGATACGCACTTTCTCTAAGGCTTATGCTATGGCTGGCATGCGTATTGGCTATGCCCTTTGCAGTGATGGGGAGTTGGCACAGGCACTGCGAAAAACAACTTGTGTGTTTAATGTTCCCATCCTGGCAATGGCTGCTGCGGAGGCAGCCTTATTGGATACGGATCATCTTCGGTTTATTATGGAAAGCGTTGTATCGGCGCGACAACAATTGACTACTGGTTTGGAGGAGCTCGGCCTTTCCCCATTTCCATCCGCAACTAATTTTGTCTCCGTCGAACTCCCTGTACCTGGATCTCCGGTCACAAAAGAAATGCTGGAAAGGGGGATCCAGATTCACACCTGGCCGGACCCCGGTTTTGAAAACTTTATCCGTATTACCGTCGGTAGGCCGGAAGATAACGACGCGTGCTTAAAAGCCTTGGGAGGAGTTCTCGCGGAATATATTAGCTCTCCAGAAACTCCTTTAGTGCGCTGACAAGTGCAATATTCTCTCCTTCCAAACCTACAGTAATCCTCATAAAGTCCGGCATTCCATAATCCGCGGTGGTCCGAGGAATGATCTTGCGTTTGTGTAAAAAGGTCATCGCCTTGCTCGCGTTGTGTTTTTTGTCGTTTGGAAAGCGCACAGTAATAAAATTACCAGCGCTAGGAAGGATATTTAAACCCAGATTATTAAGCTGCTTAACGAGATATGACTGCCATTCTTGATTATGTTTGACGTTACGCAAAACAAATTCTTGATCTCCTAAAGCCGCTAATGCAGCTTTTTGTGCCATGGTGCCCATGTTGAAAGGCTGCCTTAACCTGTTAAGATTATTTGCAACTTCCTGGGATGCGTAGGCCCAACCAACACGTAGTGCGGCCAGCCCATATATTTTCGACATTGTTCGTGTAACGACAACGTTGTCCCATTCTTTTCCGATATCAAGACCGTTCGGGCATCCTCGGCTTTCGGCATATTCTTGGTAAGCATCATCAATAACCAACAAAACATAGGAGGGTAATTCTTTTCGTAGACGGATCAATTCGTCCCCACTTATAAAAGATCCTGTTGGATTATTAGGATTAGCGACAAAAAGGATACGCGTTTTCTCTGTTACAGCTGCGAGGGCATTTGCCACAGAAAAAGTAAAATCATTTTCTTCAACTACAATAGGAATTGCACCTGTACTAAGCGCGGCACGTCGAAACATAATAAAACTATATTTGCTCATAATGATTTCATGATCACGGGAAGCATATGCTAGGGCTAAATAAAATAGGATAGAGTCCGAGCCGTTGGCGCAAACGATCCTGAGTGGATCTAACCCGTTTAAATCAGCTATCGCCCTTTTAAGCTCTAATGCATGCATATCCGGGTACCGATTAATGTTACTTTGTTGATCGGCTATAGCTTGTTTTGCCTTTGGACTTGGCCCAAAGGGCGATTCATTGGCTGAGAGATTAATTAACGTACCATCTAGGGTCTTTCCATCTGCTCTAACGACAAACGGAGGTATTTGACTGATATCATATGATGTTTGTAATTTTTCCCTTGGTGGTGTGACCATAAATTCTTTTCCTTAAAACTAGATGGTTCTGGGTAGACAAATAAGAACTATTTCATGAGACGTTTTGATAAATTTTTACGGCGGAGTTATCCAAATGAAACAAATAATAAATCAAAAAATAATATTCAATCTAAAATCTTTCTGATTTTGTTATGTATTACTGATGCAAAATTTGGCTCAGGAAAAGCTTGGCCCTATCTGATTGTGGATCATCAAAAAAGGCGCTTGGTTCATTTTCTTCAATAATTTGCCCCTCATCCATAAACATCACCCTATTGGCGACCTCTCTCGCAAAACCCATTTCATGGGTAACTACCAGCATGGTCATTCCTTCTCGGGCAAGGTCAATCATCACATCAAGGACCTCCTTGACCATTTCAGGATCTAATGCGGATGTTACCTCGTCAAACAGCATGATTTTCGGTTTCATGCAAAGGGAGCGAGCAATTGCAACACGCTGTTGTTGCCCTCCTGAAAGTTGCCCAGGAAACTTTTCGGCCTGATCATCTATCTTGACCCTTTGGAGATAGGTCATAGCAATTTCTGCGGCGGCTGATTTTGGGAGTTTTCTAACCAAATGTTGCCCGATTATTAGATTATCGATGACGGATAAATGAGGAAATAGATTAAAGGATTGAAAAACCATACCTACTTCCGAGCGAATAGCGTCAATGTTTTTCACATCGTCGGTCAACTCAATACCGTCGACAATTATATTGCCTTCTTGGTGTTCTTCTAGGCGGTTAATGCAGCGTATCAGAGTTGATTTGCCGGATCCGGAGGGACCACAAATCACAATACGTTCTCCGCGGCCAACCTTTAAATCTATGTCTTTCAGCACATGAAAGTTCTCAAACCATTTGTTAACTTTATCAAACTGAATTATTGGTCCGGCCTCAATATCCATTCGATTTTCATTCATTGAGATATATTGCTCCTATTTTCAAGTCGCCTCGAATAACGAGACATGCCGTAGCAAAATAAGAAAAATACGATGGCTACAAAAGTGTATGCAGATGCAAAAATATGAGGGGGCCCTAACCAGATTGGATCCTCAAGGGAAATGTGTATGATTCCAAGTAAATCACTAAATCCGATAAGCAATATCAGGGTTGTTTCTTTAAAAACACTTATACACGTATTGACTAGGGCTGGTACTGAATTACGTATCGCCTGGGGCAAAATAATATGGCCCATCATCTGCCAATAGCTTAAACCAATCGATTTTGAGGCTTCAAATTGGCCGCTATCTATTGATTGTAGTCCTCCTCTAAACACCTCAGCCATGTATGCGGAGTTAAAGACTGCAAAGGCGATTAAAGTCCTAATAACAATATCGATTTTTGCGCCGTCCGGTATAAAGATTGGGAGTAGTGCTACAAAGGTTACGATAACTACGATTAGTGGAACACCACGCCAGAACTCGATAAAACCTGCGCACACCCTTTTGAGAACCGGTAAGTTTGAATAACGTCCTAGAGCCAATAAAAGACCCAGGGGGATCGCCCCGAATATGCCACAGCTGGCAACCACTAGGGTGAGAACCAAGCCTCCCCATTTATCCGGTTCAACGCTCTGTAACCCAAAACTACCACCTCGTAGAAGAAAATATCCGATGATTGGAAAAGCAATAAAAAATATTGTCCGAATTTGTTTATCCTGTTTTCCGAAAGAAAAAATAAAGACAATAGCTGTTGCTATAGCTAGCAAATAAAATAAGTTGATACGCCAATGGAGTTGTTTGGGAACAAGACCGTATACGATTAGCTGCCATCGATCAGTTATAAATGCCCAGCATGCACCTTCTAAATTTGGGCACGCCTTGGCACTTTCCCCTACCCAAACTGCATTTAGGACACCCCATTCAAATAGAAAAAAGACAATGTTACCAACAACCCAGAAAAGGAGGACGGTGATGATACTGTGATACCAAGTCGAAAAAAGATTACTTCTCACCCATCCTATGAAACCCCGATCCTTGATCGGTGCTTCCCGAGCGTTGGCATGTTTTCTGACTATCGCGTTTGACATTTCATCGCTCTTCGATGCGCATCAGGTGGTTATAGGTATTCATGCTTAAAGCTATTAAAAGACTAATGCCTAGATAGGCGCCGAGCGTAATTGCCTGCAATTCAATAACCTGACCAGTTTGAACTAAAATTGCTCCGTTGACGGCCCAGAATAGATCTGGATAGGCAATCGCTGATGCGAGAGCAGTTGATTTCATTAAATTCAAGTATTGATTTGCAAGTGGCGGTACGATTAGGCGGAGAGCTTGGGGAATGATAATTTCACTATTGATTTGATTTGGTGCCAATCCAATTGATGCTGCCGCTTCCCTCTGGCCTTTATTCACGGACATAATGCCTGCGCGTATTATTTCACCAATAAAAGCTGCGTTGTATAGGGTCAAACCAAATAGCATCGCGACAAACTCTGGCAGAAGTTCGGTTCCACCTTGGAAATTAAACTTGCCAAAAACTGGAATTTTCCATGAAATTGGAAATCCGTTTATTGCTGCTACAATCACAGGTAGACAAATAAGTATGCCCACGATTGACCAGAAAACAGGAAAGGTTTTTCCTGTATTTTTTTGACGCTTCTTTGCCCATAATCTCAGAGCAACCGATGCAAATATTCCAAAAATAATTGCATATAAGACGTATTGGGAACCATTCCAAAAAATGGGTGAAGGAATAACTAAGCCTTCAATATTGAGAAAAGCTACATCGGCAAAGCTAATAGATTCTCTTTTGTTTGGGAGAAGTTTTAATACCGCGAAATACCAAAAAAACAATTGTAGTAGAAGAGGTATATTGCGGAAAATCTCGACGTATATTGAGGCTACCCGATTAAGAAGCCAATTGTCAGAAAGCTTAGAGATTGCAATAAAAAAACCCAATATTGTTGATAAGAATATTGCAGTCACAGACAATAGAATCGTGTTTAAAATACAAACGACTATAGCGTCTCCATAAGTGGAGGTAGAAGAGAAAGGGATTAGCGTCTGGCTAATGGAAAAGCCCGCTTCCGTACTCAAAAAATCTAGGCCAGTTTTTATCCCTAGTTTTTCCAGGTTAGTCGCTGAGGTGTCCACAACCCAAAAGGCAAGAAAAAGAATACCTAGAACTAGGCAGGCTTGATAGAAATTGGTTCTTATTTTTGTGCTGTACCAGAGGCGTGTTAGGTCATTCATAGGAATGCTCAAATTTTACAAAATATTAGGTGCTGTTGTTTTGGCATTTTTTGGAAGACAACCTAGTTAATAACCTTTGAAAACGCTTCCTAACGGACAAGCACCCCGAACATATAAGTTCGGGGTGCCATGACTCGTTCTATAGTCTAAGTCCTTAAACCTAGACAGGTATTACCGCTTAAATCAACGGAAAGGCATGGAAATCATAAGTCCGCCTTTACCATTAACTGCTAAATCGTTTCGACCACGTGGCATACCTAAGCCTCTAGAGCCAAGATGATTTTCCCAAATCTCTCCGTAGTTGCCGACAGCCTTAATTGCGTTATAGGCCCAATCCTTAGAGAGCCCTATTTTAGATCCAAACTTAGCTTTTACTCCCAGGAGCCTTTGAACAAATGCGTTCTTGGAGGTGGAGCGCATTGTATCAACATTACTGCTGGTAATCCCCATTTCTTCAGCAGCTACTAAAGCATTCAATACCCAGAACACTACATCTCGCCAGTTATCGTCGCCATGCGCAACCATTGGGCCGATGGGTTCATTGGAAATCTGTTCCGGCAGGATCATGTGTTCACTTGGATCTTTCATAGATCTTGTCCGTGCACCAAGCCCAAACTTGTCAGACGAAAACACATCGCACCGGCCGGCATCATATCCCTTCTGAGACTCGCCCATTGACGCGAAAGTGACTTCCTTGTACGTCATGCCATTAGCCTTGAAGTAGTCAGCAACATTACCTTGTGTGGTAGACCCAGCAGATAAGCAAACCGTGGCTCCACTCAGTTCCTTGACACTCTTAACTCCCAATTTCTTTCTAACCATAAAGCCTTGGCCGTCCCACACCATAACTTTGGTGTAGTTTAAGCCTTGGCCTACGTCTCTAGTAAAAACCCACGTAAATCTGTGGGTAACGACATCAACTGTACCAGCCTTCATTGCTCCAAAAGCAGTCGGGAGATTTTGTTTTGTTAACTTGACCTTTTCTGGATCCCCTAAAATCGCCGCAGCAATCGCCTTACAAAGGTCGATGTCAAAACCTACTACTTTACCGGCCTTGTTTGGGGCTCCATAGCCTGGAAGTCCCGGTACTATCCCGCAATGCAGTACCCCAGCCTTCTTAACCGAAGCAAGACGATCCGCATATACGGATGAACTAAAAAGTGTTGTTACTGATACAGCTAACCCAATTGATATAGCACAAACTAAAGTACCTACTGATCTAGTCATCAAAACCTCCCATACTAAATTTAGAAAAATATTATTTTTAGCTTACATCGTGATGTAGCAAGGTGTAGCTCATAATAACCAATGGCTTATTTCTAACAAGTCAAATCATTTGAATGTTTAGGCACTTTCTATTCCGATGTATGGGGTCTAAACAAATAGAATTATTGGTTTAAACACTGTGAGGGATCTCCAAAAGTGGGGTCTGGGATCGTCCTAAACTATTAACATAGCTACGTTTGTTTCTAGTTACCATTTATGCAAAGGCTTTAATTAGTAAGGTCAGATTAACAGCAAGCCTTAGCACCATCAAAATAGCATACGCAGCAGGTTCATCTACAAACCCTGTTCCAAAATAGAATTTAGACGTTGTGAGAAGGCCGCAGGATCCGAAACTGGTTCACCTTCGATGATGCGTGCCTGGTCAAACAATAATAGCGCCATATCGTTTAAAGCAGTTTTCTTGGCGGGTTTATTAACGACTTCTGACATCTTAATGATTAATGGGTGTGCAGGGTTGATCTCTAACACTCGTGCGGCAGTGGGCACTTCCATCTGGCCTTGCATTTTGAGCATGCGTTCCAGATGTAGGTCCATATCTCCCTCTCCCGCAACAAGACAAACCGCGCTATCGGTTAATCTATCTGAGGAGCATACATCTTTAACGGTTTCGCCTAGGGACTCCTTTAAGGCAAGTATGAGTTTTGCGACCGATGCATCATCAGCCTTTTTTGCTTCGTTTTTATCGTCGTTTTCTTTTTTATCCTTAACGTTCTTAATTTTTGATAGATCAACGCTGCCAGAGGTTGCAGACGTGAAGGGTTTCTCATCGAATTGCCCTACCATCGGGAGCCAAAACTCATCTACAGGGTCGGTCATTAACAAGACTTCGATGCCACGTGCTTTAAAACCTTCCAACTGTGGGCTCGCTTTGACCAAGTCTAGCCCTTCGCCGCTAATATAATAAATTTCTGTCTGGCCCTTTTTCATCCGCTCCACGTATTCAGCAAGGCTGATAAGTTTGTCTGAGGCGGTTGAGTTGAAACGTACAATTTCTAATATCTTATCTCTATTTTCGTGGTCCTCATAAAGGCCTTCCTTCAGTACGGCGCCAAAATTTGCCCAGAATTTAGAAAATTCTTCTGGGTCTTTTTCAGCTTTTTTCTGTAGCTCATTAAACACCCGGCGTATTAGTGCAGAGCGAATGCGTTTAACGACGACATTGTGCTGCAACATTTCACGGCTTACGTTAAGAGGTAAGTCCTCTGAATCGACGATACCCCGGACAAAACGTAAATATGCAGGCATTAAGTCGTCACAATCGTCAGTGATGAACACCCTTTTTACATAGAGCTGTAGTCGGTTTTTGCGATCCGGATTCATAAGGTCATAGGGCTTTGACGAAGGTATGAACATCAAGTTCGTATATTCAATTTTGCCTTCTGCACGATTATGCAATGTCAGCCATGGTTCATCGTAAACATTTGCGACATGGTGATAAAATTCCTTGTATTGCTCGTCTGTAATGTCTTTCTTTTGCCGAGTCCAAATAGCGGAACCGGTGTTAATCTGAGTCTCCCCTTCTTTTCCTGCGAGCATAATAGGAATTGAAATATGATCCGAGTAGGTGCGGACGATATTGCGGATCCTAGCTTCTTCAATGTAGTCCTTTTCTTCTTTTTTTAAATATACTGTGACAGATGTTCCGGGATCATTCCGCTCTGCTTCAGCGATGGAATAACTACTTTTACCGTCCGAAGTCCAAAGCCAAGCCTGTTTTTCTCCGGCTTTGCGGGTCAGCACCTCAACTTTTTCCGCAACACTGAAGGAGGCATAAAAACCTACCCCGAACTGTCCAATAAGCGCGGAATCTTTCTTTTCATCTCCAGACAGACTTTCCAGGAATTCAATTGTTCCAGATCGAGCAACTGTGCCCAGGTTCTCAACCAAATCGGCGTTGTTCATTCCGATACCGTTGTCAGCAATGGTAATCGTACGGTCTTTCTTGACCGTGGTGATGTTTATACTAAATTCAGCCAACCCTTTAGCCAATTGTTGATCTGTCAACGAGAGATAGCGTAGCTTGTCGCAGGCATCCGAAGCATTGGAAATCAGTTCCCTCAAAAAAATTTCTTTGTTGCTGTAAAGCGAATTAATTACCAGGCCGAGAACCTTGCTAACCTCGGCTTGAAATTCCATCTTTTCTTCGGCCATACTACCTCTCAACATTTCTGTTCTTGAAAATTTTAAATCTCATATGTGTTTATGAGCGGAGTTTTGCAAGTTTTCTTTTAAATCTTTTGGGTATCAATGAACCCAAATAATTAGCCGAATAATCATGGTCTTAATACATTCTTTGAAATAATTGCGCTCTGATCTTTACGATGGCTTGAATTTGCTTTTGCACCGCGAAATAAGCCAAAATGGCTTTAGTAGCATTATTGCAGCACAATAAGCATTGGAACCAAATCGGGCTTTTCTTTGCGCCTACCCAAGAAACCTTTGAAGCTACCCGATGTTGAGGGAAGGAGTATGGTAGTTAGATACAAGATCAGTAAAAACATGAGTAAATCCGAGTGTTGACGCCTAAGGAAAATACTCCCCAACATTCGAGAGTGTCTCTATTATTAGAGCAAATTTCGGCGGATGCTCGATCAACCGCAAATTGGACAGGCCATCCAGTTTTTGATGATGTTGTAATGAGGGCGCTCAAGTTGGTGCCCCGTCACGCTTTTGTTTCTGATCAGGATCAAGCACTTGCATACGCTAATCGGCCACTTAGCATTGGACATGGGCAGACAATATCTCAACCCTATATAGTTGCTTTGATGACGGTTTTGTTGGAATTGGAACCCGGTCACAGAGTGTTAGAAGTGGGCACTGGCTGCGGTTACCAGACGGCTATTCTGGCTGAGCTTGTGGACCAAGTATTTACTATAGAAGTGGTTTCGGAACTAGCGGCAAAAGCAAAGGAAAAACTTAATTACCTTGGGTACAATACAATTGACTTCCGAACCGGTAACGGTCGTGAAGGCTGGCTAGAGAAAGCCCCATTCCAAGCGATTTTGGTGACAGCGGCATCTGGGTCAATACCGTTGGCTCTCGTTGATCAATTGGATCTAGGAGGTCGCATGGTTATACCAATCGGCTCCCAAGAGGGGACACAAAATCTTGTAGTGCTGGTCAAAAACAAGATGGGGGACATCACCAAAAAAGAGGTTCTTCCTGTTTCATTCGTTCCCTTGGTATAGGTGAGCATATTATTTGTAAGCTAGGTTAGGAAAGATTAGGAGTTACGAATATTTCTACTGTAATGCCTTGCTGTCAGGGATGAAACTCGACTGGCTCAAAAAAATTATTGCCCACACCCTTCTATCTAATACTTAAATCTCTCACGTTAGATTAGTAATTTAGGTAATCTGATGAATATCGTATACTACCCGGTTCCCGCTGCTAGAAGTTGGTTAAGCCAATCATATTTACCATCTGCAGTTTCAAATTTGCAGATGGTTCGCATGTAGTATTCTCTGGGATCGACATCTTCTCCGGCCGCGAGACGATCAAGAACTGACTGCTGACCTGCCCGCAAGCCCTGGTAACTCATATAGATCAAAGTGTTATCATCTGTGACCAATGATACGCGCACATCCAGCTGCACGGAATTATCTGCCCGGATTAAAAGCCAATCGCCGGCAGGCGGTTGAACGGTTCCTTTTATGTTTGGTCCTTCAAAATGTCCGCCATCTACGTTGGCAATGATTCGTTTGCCATAAGGAGTGTCGCCAACAATATCGAGTTTAGGGGCAAAAAAGGTGATGGTAAAAAGAAAATCCAAACCAATGGAACGTTCCATATTCAATCTCCAATTACATGAGCAATCAGGCGACGACCCTGCCGGCATCTACCTTCAACAGTGTACCAGTAAGATGAGGAGCTTCGTCGCTTAAGGCAAAGGAAACAAAATTTGCCAGCTCATAGGGCTCCACTACTTCGCCCATTGGCAAAGTGGGTGCAACCTTGTCTAAATAACCTGGCAGCGCTTCGGTAATAGCCGTGCGGGTTGTTCCTGGTACAATCGTGTTTACTCTTATTTTGTGTTCTGCGAGTTCTAGCGCGAGTGCTTGCATCATGAGGTGCACGCCCCCTTTTGCGGCAATATAAGATGCAAATCCGGGCGCCACTCTAATAGCTGTAGATGAACCCGTTGCCAGAAGACTGCCCCCTTCACCTTGTTCGATCAGAACCTTGCAAGCGGCCTGAATGGTGATAAAGACACCACGCAGATTGGTAGCAATTATCCGGTCCCAATCATCGAGTGTAATATTATAAAATGGAGTTTGGCCGAGGACTATACCAGCATTTGCGATAGCGGCATCTAACCGGCTAAAGTTTTTCTTTGTCTGGTTAATCATATCATTGACACTAGCCGTTTCTCGCACATCCGTCTTCGTCCATATGAGGCGTTCTTTGCCCCCCGTTTCTGCACATAAGTCAGCAGTCTCTTTAAGACCCTCAACATTGAGGCCTGCCGCGGTTACACATGCGCCATCTATAATTAAGCGCTGGACGATGCTTCTGCCGATCCCGGATTCTGCTCCAGTAACAATAATTACTTTCCCAGCTAATCTTTCGTTCATGTCCTTAACCCTCATAAATTCAATTTCTTCCCAAGAATAATCAACCATTAAGGGACTTGGCCAACCAATTCCACTCGGTTAATTTTGTTTTATAAACTAACGCGAGAACAGGAGGCTTTTCATGGGCCACTTCGACTTTGATATTGTGCCCGTCACAATACAACATGAAGAAAATTCAACATTCACTGAGACCTACGGTTTTGTGGGAAGCCAAGGTTTAGTGGTTTTAGAGGGAATACATTTCATTCCGCGAGATCACCCATCAAATACAGTTGTTTTAATGATGCATCCCTCAAGTACCTTACAGCAACTGCCCATACCGCGGGCCTTGGCCGAAGTAGGAATTCACTTGATGTGTTGCGGCAGCCGATACCCAAAAAATGACACTGCTTTGATTATGGAAAAGGTAACATTGGATCTTGGTGCTTATGTACGTCACGCCAAGGAAGAACTTGGCTATGAAAATGTAGTATTATTAGGCTGGAGTGGGGGCGGTTCATTATCTCTTTTTTATCAGGCGGAGGCGGAGGATCCGACAATCACCAATACACCAGCAGGCGACCCCGTTGACCTGACTGCGGCTGACCTGGTTCCCGCAGACGCTGTAATGTTTATTGCTGCCCACGCCAGCCGAGCCTTGACACTGACGGAGTGGATGGATGCCTCTGTTCGGGACGAAATTAATCCAGAGGATCGTAATCCAGAATTGGATATTTATAATCCTAATAATCCTAACCATCCTCCTTTTAACTCCAAATTTCTTTTGCGATATCGAAACGAACAGATTGGAAGAAATCGAAAAATTACGACCTGGGTCAAAGAAATGTTGACCGAACTTAAACGCCGAGACGATGGTGAGGTGGAGCGGGGTTTTGTTGTCCATCGCACGATGGCCGACCCCCGCTGGATAGATCCTGCGGTTGATCCGAATGAACGCAAGCCTAATTGGTGTTACCTAGGAAATCCCCGCACTGTGAATAATGGCCCTGCTGGTTTGGCAAGGTTCTGTACGCTTAGAAGCTGGCTTTCCCAGTGGTCATACGACGAGTCTCGAGTGGATGGGATTATTAGTGCTCAACGGGTTTCTGTTCCTTTTCTGACACTTGAGAATGGAGCCGATGATGCTTGTCCTGCTAGTCATGCTAAGATGATCTTTGACGCTGCCGCAAGTGCGAATAAGGAAATGAGGGTAATAAAAGGCGCCGGTCATTATTACAAAGGTCAGCCGGAGAAAATGAATAAGGCTGTTAGCCTAATCACAAATTGGTTGGAAAGGCAGGGCCTTGTAGACACTATCGTGTCTCGGCATTAAAAGATCTAATCAAGGTTAAACTGGCTAAGTAGCACATTCACTTGCATCCAAACTTTGATGATTTAATCCTGAAGCTATGCAGATTAACACTCCCTCTCCTCAGATTATAGCCGCGTTGGGACCTACAAACACCGGCAAAACCTATCTCGCATTTGAACGTATGCTTGGCTACGGAAGTGGTATGATTGGGTTTCCTCTCCGCTTGCTGGCAAGGGAAAATTATGAACGGGCCGTGACCATAAAGGGATCGCGGCAAGTGGCATTGATTACAGGCGAAGAAAAAATCGTTCCCCCTTACGCGAAGTATTTTTTTTGCACCGTAGAATCTATGCCCATTGATAAACCTGTTGCCTTTCTCGCGGTAGATGAAATCCAGATGTGTTCTGACCCAGAACGCGGTCATATTTTTACTGACCGTCTTTTGCACGCCCGCGGATGTCAGGAAACAATGTTCATGGGTGCGGAATCTATCAAGCCACTAATAAAAAAACTAGTACCAGAAATTAAAATTACATCCCGCCGCCGATTTTCGACGCTGACTTATTCAGGGCCACGTAACATTGTTCGCCTTCCCCCGCGAACAGCGGTCGTGGGGTTTGCAGCTGCCGATGTTTATGAGATAGCGGAATTGATTCGCCGCCAACGAGGAGGAGCCGCCATAGTAATGGGGGCCCTCAGTCCACGTACAAGGAACGCTCAGGTCAATCTTTTCCAAAATGGAGATGTCGATTATTTGGTGGCAACGGATGCCATTGGCATGGGTTTGAATATGGATGTAGATCATGTTGCTTTTTCTTCAGTAAGTAAGTTCGATGGCACAGTTCGCCGTGATCTTCGATCAGATGAGCTGGGGCAAATTTCGGGCCGGGCTGGTCGTCATATGAGCGACGGGACGTTTGGAGTTACCGGTGATGCTCAGGACTTGTCTCCCGAAATTGTGGAGGCAATTGAAAGTCATGCATTTATGCCATTAAAGTTTCTTTTCTGGCGGAACCCTTTTTTAGACTATTCAGATATAGATACCTTGCTGTCTACCTTGGGCCGTGCGCCAAATCAAAGAGGTTTAGTTAAAGTTCAAGAACCTGATGATGAGAGATTTCTCAAGGACATGTTGAATGACCCAAAAATTATGGCGAGTGCAAAGGGGGAAGATGTTGTGCGGTTATTGTGGGAAGTTTGCCAGGTTCCCAACTACAAAAAAAGCTTGGGCGGTGATCATGTCAGGCTATTGTCCGAAATTTATAATAATCTTAGAAAATACAGTTGCTTGCCGGTCGATTGGGTCGCAGATCAAGTGAGTAGGCTGGATCTGATTGATGGTGATGTTGAGACACTAGTTAGTAGGATAGCGGGTATCCGTTTATGGACTTATGTAGCCCACAGAAATGACTGGCTAGAAGATGTGACATACTGGCAGGAAAGAACTCGGGAGGTGGAAGATAAACTCTCCGATGCTTTGCACAGGGGTCTTACTCAACGTTTCGTAGATCAGCGAACAGCCACTCTAATGAAGCGTCTGAAAGACAAAGACAAACTGTTTGCCAATGTCAAAGATAACGGGGAGGTGTTGGTTGAAGGTCACTTTGTCGGAAATTTGATCGGGTTTCGATTTTTAGCTGATACTGCTGAGAGTTCTGTTGGCGGAAAAGCGGTTAGAATGGCGGCGTTGAAGGCTCTTGGGCGTGAGGTTGCTCGCCGCGCCCATAAATTTTTAAACGATCCAGATAAAACAATTTCTGTCTCCGATGAAGGTAAGGTTGAGTGGAGAGGAGATTGCTTGGCTCAACTGGTTAAAGGTGTAACGCCACTTAAACCGAGAATTGTAATGAAATATAGCGAATTACTCGAACAGCCGGCGTATCAACAAGTCGAGAATAGACTAAATAATTGGCTTGAGACCTATATTGGCTCTGTTCTTAAACCACTTTTGAAAATTCAAGAAGCTTCATTGGAGGGTGCCGCCCGGGGTATTGCTTTTCAACTCATTGAAGGCCTGGGTGTTTTATCAAAGAGAACAGTAAAAAAGCAAATCCGGTTATTAACAGAAAACGATTACAGTACTTTTCGACACAATGGCATCAAAATGGGTCGTAATGAGATATTTATTCCTGCGCTCTTGAAGCCTAAACGGGCCGCCTTTACCGCCCTTCTTTGGGCAGTCTTTCGGGAATTGGATAAAATTCCATCTCCGCCGGTGCCCGGCAGAGTTTCTATACCAATTAGTTCTGGTCTGCCCTCGACTTTTTACCATGTGGCTGGTTTCAGGCGGATAGGTCCGGTGCTCATGAGGGTCGATATTCTTGAACGTTTAAGTGGACAAATTCGGCGGCGAGGGTCGGAAGGAGCGTTCGCAGTGGATGCTGAGTTATTAAATTTAGCTGGCTGCACACGTGCAGAAATGGATGGTATTTTAAACGTGCTGGGTTACCCTGGAAAGTTAAAGGATGGACAAACGCTATATAAAAAGTCTCCAAACAAATTACATCGGAAAAAACAATATGGAGGGGTACAGAAGGCTCTAACTGATCCCATCAATGAAGGATCTCCTTTTGCTAAATTGAAGGATTTAATGGCTAGTTGATGAGCAGAGATACACTAAGACTAGATAAGTGGTTTTGGTACGCGCGTTTTATTAAAAGTCGATCGTTGGCTACTAAACTTTGTAACTCGGGAAAGGTACGAGTGAATGGCAGTCTTATAAAAAAAGCCCACCAGAGCGTTGCTCCGGGTGATGTGCTAACTTTTCCTGTAGGACCTAACATCAGGGTGATAAAGATAATTAAACTTGGCAACCGACGGGGTCCTGCAAAAGAGGCACAGGCCTTATATGAAGATCTGCAACCGATTGACCAAATAGCAAAAAAGATTGATCCTACTTTAGCTCCTGAACCCGCCAAACGGGAACGGGGATCGGGAAGGCCAACCAAAGTTCAACGCCGGGCTATAGAACGGTTTATGGGTTGGTTGAAAGGTATATAATGGAAACTCAAAGAGGCTTAATGGTCAGTTCATTAAGAGTGATGATGTTACTTTTTAGTCAAGTGTCAGCGAATACTATTAAACACTAAAGATAGATTATTTGCCGGCATATAAATTTTTTTAGTCATTCGGAAAGAGTTGTTTTCTGCAACCTGGCGCACGCCGTTTAGGTCACGGACACCCCACTCCGAATTGCGGGACTTCAGACTTCTATCAAAAATAGCATTGCTATCGGCGGTATGAATCCCGTCGACAGAAAAGGGGCCATAAAGATAAATTACTCCGTCACGTGGCAAGATCCTGGAGGCGCCCGAAAAGAGGCTTTGACAGGATTCCCAAGGGGAAATGTGGATCATATTAATACACAAAATGGCATCCGCTTTTTTTATCGGCCAAGGCTCTTCACGTGTATCAAGATAAATGGGAGGTAGAATATTTTTTGTCTTAACATGCTTGATCCATGCTTTTATACTTTTTTGATGACGGTCCTCTGGATCGCTAGGCTGCCATCTAAAATTCTGAAGTTGGCTGGCAAAATGGCAGATGTGCGCGCCCGATCCGCTACCAATTTCAAGCACTAGGCTACCCTCCAATATTGTTTCTAAAAGGACGTCCCTTAATACTTCAAGGATAAAACTTTTGTTTCGCTCCGGTGCGGGCCATTGTAGGCGTTCATCAGGGTGATTAGCCATTGCAATTTTAATAATGGAACCAAGAAGGTTAGGCAAGGTCACCCAGAAAATTGGGTAACTCACCTCGACGATCCTTGCCGTTTCTACAGTTCATGTGTTACTCAACCACTATGTTCGATAGGATAAAGGCGTTATTTGAGTCTGCCGAAACCTCAGATAATCAAGAAATGGTTAGCAGTGATGAACTTCAATTAGCCGCCGCCGCATTACTTGTAGAAGCTGCGAGCGTGGATGGGGATTTTGATACACTCGAGCGGCAAAGTATTCATACGATCGTGGAAACACACTTCAATTTATCCGTTGGAGAAACCAAAACTTTGGTAGAGCTGGCGGAATTGGCTGTGGAAAAGAGCGGGCAACTTTTTGGGTTCACCCGGGTGGTTAAGGATCGATACGACGACGGTGATCGTATTAAAATGATTGAAATGTTATGGGAAGTAGCTTTTTCTGATGGTAGAGCAGATGCTTTTGAAAAAAATCTTATTCAGCGGGTAGCGGGATTAATATTTGTTTCTGATAAAGATCGTGGGCTCGCAAGGAAGAGGGTCATGGCTAGACTTGGCATCGGCGGTTGACAGGTGTATGAAAGGTGCCATGTATGAAGAAGGAAAATTTAAAAAAAGCGATCAACGGAGTAAAACATGACCTACATCGTCACCGAAAATTGCATTAAGTGCAAATTTATGGATTGTGTCGAAGTATGCCCCGTGGACTGCTTCTACGAGGGTGAAAATATGTTGGTCATCCACCCAGATGAATGTATTGATTGCGGTGTTTGCGAACCTGAATGCCCAGCAGAAGCGATCCTGCCTGATACGGAAGACGGTTTGGAAGATTGGCTTGAGATAAACGTAAAGTATTCCGCAGACTGGCCCAATATAACAACAAAGCGCGAAAGTCCCGCGGACGCTGAAGATTGGAAGGATAAGCCTGGTAAAAAGGCTGAATTCAGTTCGTCCCCTGGAATGGGGGGATAAACACTTAAAAAATTGCATCTTTGACTCAACCCAATAGTGTATTGAGAAAGATTTTTAAATCAATATGTCGAAGTGGTTGATTACTATGTTTTTAGTGCGTTTTTCTGTAGGAGCGAGTTCCTATTTTTTAACGCGAATTTCTGTTAAGTGATCTTTATCGCGGTGATAGTTGTTTATGTCTCCCATTTTGCTTAATTATAGGCCCATTTAGTTATAGGTTTAGGCTTTGGATCAATGCCGGGATTTTGGCTACCTTGGCCTTAAACTAAACTACTTTGGCAATCTACCCGTAGGACCGTTACTTCTTTATAAAATGGAGAGGGGTTCTAGGTGGTTGAAATCTAATTAAGCACAAAAATGATTTGATTGGAGTGATGTGCAAGAAATGGCTCAAAATAAAACAAAAACAAAACCCCTCTCCAAATCAGCCAAGAAAAGAACCAGTAAAATAAAATCCAAGGCTTCAAGGGAACGGGTTGTTGGTCCAAAGACTGATGCTGACAAAAAGGTGAAAGCTCGGGGTCGCGTTAAAGCTCTTCAAACAAAGAAAGTTAAACAAACGGCACGGAAGTCAAAAACACCCAAAATTAAGTTTAAACCCGGAGACCATGTTGTCTATCCCACTCATGGTGTTGGTTCGGTTCAAGGTATTGAAAGAGAAACAATAGGTGGAAATGATCTCCATTTGGTGGTTATTATTTTCGACAATGAACGGATGACTTTGAGAATACCCACAAATAAGTTGGAAGCTTCGGGTTTGCGCGAAATAAGCAGCCAAAAGGTGATAGACGATGCGATGATGACACTTAAAGGCCGCGCACGGGTAAAACGCACTATGTGGAGCCGTCGTGCTCAAGAGTATGAGTTGAAAATTAATTCAGGAGAACCGGGGTCTATAGCCCAAGTAGTCAGGGATCTGCATCGCAATGTAGGTCAACCCGATCAATCGTTCTCTGAACGGCAAATTTATGAAATGGCACTAGAACGCCTTGCGGGCGAAGTAGCCGCGCTAGATGGCACAAACCTCGGTGAGGCAATAGAAAAATTGGAGCAGATACTAAGGGAAGAATGAGTAGTAAGCCTTTCATTCGATTTAAATGGGTATTTGGCCGATAAATGGAAAGTTATTCCTAAGGCAGTCAATACCCTAACCTACGGTGCACGGTTAGATAACTTTACAATGTTTGGCAGACTCGTTAGCCACGATTTCACTAGTTTTATTTTATAAATCAATGGGTTATAAGTTTATATATTCCCCTAGCCACATCTATCCCCACATTAATACCCCCGCTTAAGGGCCGAGGAGGGACCCGTTTGGTGGTCGTTCCACCCTTGGTGTATGATTTGTTAAATGGACTTAAATGAGCATGAGCAACTGACTCCCAAGATATTAGAACTGATCGAGATGTTAAGATGACCGCAATCGAGGCAATATTTGCGTCTGCTGAAGACGATACGTTCGAGGCAAAGTACCGAGCACTTTGCCACTGCAACGCGATCAAGTATGAGGTCAGCGCCGATCCGGTGGATTCAAAAATTTGTCATTGTAAAGTGTGCCGGACGCTGCACGGGGCTCCTATGCAGTGGGCTGCGATATTTCATAAACACCATGTAAGAATCACGGAAGGGATAAATCACCTAAACTATTACTCCAGTGAGCTTAACAAGTATGAGAGAAGTCTACCCTGCAAGGTGAGTTGTTCTTTATGCGGTACCCTCATTGCGGATGAAGGACGAAATATGTGGCTCGCTTTTCCCTCGCTCTTCGATTTTGGCATGCCGCCGAGTGTTCCTAAAAAATTTAAGCCAACATGTCACGTTTTTTACAGTATGCGAGTGATCGATATAAACGATGATCTGCCCAAATGGTCAGGCCATAAGAATAAGTCGATGCAGCTGTAAAGTTGGAAAGTCCAGACCTAGGCTTAACAAGCAGAAAATTCGCAAAAATCGAAAGGCGGTCTCCGGATCGCCTTTTTGAATCCCAATAATCTGTTTTTACCTTTTAGCCACGATTTTTATTAGTTGTCCCGTGCGAAGATTTTCATTGGGGCCGAGGTCATTGAGGACCCGGAAAGTTTGTTCTCTGAAGCTGGTTAGGGCCATTTGTTGGATAATTGACTCAATGGTTTCGTCGGCATTCACAGCTTTTACCCTAATGGTAGCTGGTGTAATGGCCGATGCTTCTCGGTCACTGATGGTACGCAGAGAAAAAGTTGTACGACGTAGTTCAGAAGAAAGTTGACGAGTTTTCAGCCGAGGTGTAACGAACAATAAACGGAAAATTTTGTTGTTTTTATTTCTAACAGCGACAAACCGGAGGTTAAAAACCCCACCACGGCGTTGAATTGTGGCGGCGCCGGCTGCCCCATCCATGCCGTTGACCATTATACTTTCAACGTCGTTTAGTCTGGCTTTGGAGGCCCACACATTTTTTAAATAACGAGCCATAGGTCCATTATAGGTTTTTGGCCCCATGTCGAAATGGATAGAGGATCCTTCTAAATTCGTTGCAACAACTGAATTTTGATTATTAATTAACCTAAAACCTTCAGGTACAGTAAAACGGAATTTGAGCAAGGGGTGGATAAAATCACGCCCGCTGATTATACCCTGTTCCAAGTCATCTCCATAAACAACTCCGTGGAGCATCGCCATATAGTCGACCCGCCCAATCCTGCTTCCAGATCTTAGTCTGGCGGCCGTTTTAATAGCGCGTTCTATGCGCTTTAGCGTACGAGGATGAGATGCAAATATCGATAGCCTATCCATGGCATCTTCGGGTCGCCCAAGCCGTCTGTTTTCCAATTTAGAAAAAGCGCGCATCTTAGTTAAAAAGCTTCCCATAGCCCTAGTGTCGTAACCTGTTCGGGATAAATATCTTACGCCCAGGGAATCTGCTTCTAATTCCTGGCTCTGAGAGTATTGTTGGATACCTGCTCGACCGATGTAGCTTCCTAACTCGGAACCGGCTCGGCCAAGTAGTATGCCTGCGGCTAGTGTCCCTAATCCCGCCACTTTTCCGGTTGCCTGGCGAGTACTGGAGTGAAGAGCTGTCACATGTCCAATCTCATGGGCGATGACCCCAGCGAGTTCGGCCTCATTGCTTGCTAGAGTAAGAAGACCCCGGGTGACATATATAAAACCACCGGGAATGGCAAAGGCATTAATTTCACGAGAATTTAAAACGGTGAATTTCCAGCCGATGCCCGGGAGTTCTGAGATAGTAGCCAGTTTATGGCCTAGGTCGGAGACGTAATTTTTGACTTTGGGTAAATTATATTCACCTCCAAATTGTTTAACAATCTTGGGGTGTTCACGTTGGCCAATACGTTTTTCTTCAGCTAGGGTGTTGAAGGAAATAACTTTTCCCCCTGTGGCGGGGCTGGTAGTGCAGGCATTGACTGCAAAAATTGAACACAACAAAACTCCCGTTAGGTATAAAGAGTTTTGCCGTGCGCGATTAAACCTTGTAAACGTCAATTCATAACACCTCAATTTACTCTGAACAGGATAGTGTCATCATAGGAACGTTATTCAGTTTGAACCACCCACGAACCATGACACCAAGTTTGAACATTTTATTGTAGGAATATCAAATTGCTGAGCGAGTATGAGCGTTGATAGGTTCGATAAAAGATAACCCAATTCAAAATCTAGACGACATAGACCTAAATTAATGGACATCATTTCACCACCGTACCAACTTTACCCTGAAGTTGAGCCACATGCCTCGGGTCTAATTGATCTCGATGGTCAACACAAGATGTACTGGGAAGTTTCTGGAAACCCTGGGGGCTTTCCCGTAGTCTTTCTCCACGGTGGGCCGGGGGCAGGCGCGTCACCGTCACACAGGCGTTTTTTTGACCCAGATCACTACCGCATTATAGTTTTTGATCAGCGAGGAAGTGGACGATCCCGCCCATTCGCTGAAATTGAAAATAATACCACCCAACATTTGATAGCCGATTTGGAAAGGCTTCGTAAACATCTTGAAGTTAACCAGTGGCTGTTACTTGGCGGGTCTTGGGGGAGTTCATTGGCCCTCGCTTACGGTATTGAACATCCTGAGCGGGTCGTTGGTTTTATTCTGCGTGGCATATTCCTTTGCCGTGACACCGAATTGGATTGGTTTCTCAACGGCATGGCAACAGTGTTTCCGGAGCCCTGGAGGGAATTTACTCATTTCTTGCCGGAAGCAGAGCGGTTAGATGTGTTGGGCTCTTTCCATAAAAGACTAATAAATAAAGATCCTTCGATTCATATACCAGCTGCCCAGGCTTGGGCACGTTATGAGGGTGCGTGTTCGACATTGCTGCCTAATCCTAGGAGCGCTTCGGGACTAGTTTCTGGGAGAGCTGCATTAGCCCTAGCTAGGATAGAGGCTCACTACTTTGTAAATCAAATGTTTTTGCCAAACGAATATTTTTTTGATCACCTAAATATCATTAGAGACATTCCAGCAACTATCATACAGGGACGATATGATATGGTCTGCCCTATAACGACGGCAGACGCTCTTTACAGTTCTTGGCCGGAAGCTAAGTACCATATTATTCCGGATGCTGGGCACTCAGCTATGGAGCCTTCGCTCCGCTCCGCTCTTGTTGCTTCGACAGAAAAGTTCAAGACAGGTTTTTGAGTGAGTTAACTTGTTCTATCTAGGGCCAAATTCTCTTGCATCGGTGGTTATACACCTTAAAATGTTTAGCATGGCTATGCAGAGATTATCTTTTTACGGGAAACTTGTGAGACCTCTTTTCTGTTTTGTCCTCATTGCCAATTTTATGTTGGCCGGTTCGACGGCCGAAGGACAGGAAAAGAAAGGCGATCCGGAGTTTTTGTCGGTGGCGTTTGGAGCCTTTGATTTCAACCGCCAAAAGGATCAGGGCGCGGAATTTCGTCTCGAATACCGATCGGATAAAAAGCTATTAAATTATTTTAAGCCGTTTGGTGCGGGTGCCTATAGCACATCGAATCATGGATTCTTGGGTGGAGGGTTGCTTTTAGACCTTTATTTTGGTCGGAGGTATGTTGTAACCCCAAGTTTAGCGCCCCTTTTATATTTCGGCGGCGACAGTGATCTGGATTTAGATTTTCCTCTTCAATTTCGGTCTCAATTAGAAGTGGCCTATCGCTTAGATAACAGAGAACGGATTGGTTTGGCTCTCTCTCATTATTCGAATGCTAGTCTGGGAGATGATAATCCGGGGACAGAATCAATTATGCTGTATTATAGTTTGCCCCTAGACTTAAATCTTGGTCGATGATCTCTTTTGAGGGCTGACAGCCAGAGGTCGATGATCGCGAGGATTGTCGGACGATCCAAGCAAACCCCCCAGTTTTTCGCCAAAAAAGAACATTGTAGTTGTCTACTTTGTGCAAACATTGAAGACAGTTATAACGGCTGTAATATAACAAATATTGTGTGCAAATAGGTTGTATACTCGTTCATTAGGTAACACCGTTTCAAAAACTGAAAATAGGAACCTATGGAACAAAGATTTTAAATAATAAAATTTATTCAAATATCAAATGTGTGGATAATTTGATGTAATCATCTCGTGTGGTCCCGTAGCTCAGTCGGATAGAGCGCCAGATTCCTAATCTGGAGGCCATAGGTTCGAATCCTATCGGGATCACCACCTTTTTTCTTTCTGTACCTCCTATATTTTAATTCTAAAGGGAGTCCTCTTTAAAAGACATCCAGTTGGTGTACGGTTGTAGACTTGTTAATAACCTGCGTAA
>ERZ651768.317-NODE-317-length-36880-cov-5.180366_pt1 | contig 36880 bp, 67 predicted proteins | sample MGYA00514754_ERZ651768 | MGnify/ENA metagenome assembly ERZ651768
TTTTGATTTCGATGAGTTGAAAATTGCATCAACTGTGAAAAAACTTTTATATCCGTTTTCCGTGATTGTCTTACCTGCGTTCAAGCCACGATTAACCTTTTTTGCAATCGTGGCTTCAATCGACTCTATGTCCTCAGGCTGATACAGGAAAACTTCCAGAGTATTCCCGATTTGAATTGTGCGCTTGATGGCGGGTTTCATTCTCTTTAATCTCAACTATAGCTAGTATAGTCGATCTGTAGGGCATTGTCAAGGACTTTCTTCATCCCTAAGTCCTTGATATATAAGGGAATTGTTTTATGCACACTCCCTGAGTTTAAGCTCACGGTATTTGATATTATAATCTCCAGTGCTGACCCAATTCCTAAAGGCCCTACATTCAATCCCCTCGGTACGACATATGTCATACATTGGGCAGCCTTCGCATGGTATCTCCTTTTTGTTCAGAACACCGTAGTGGATATCTGATATATTATAGCGTTTCATCTTCACCTCTCTCTATACCCCTCTGGTACATATATTATTATACAGGAACTTAGAACCATTGTCAAGTTATTCTGTATATCCATTGAACTCAACCGCAAGATATTCATCAAGAAATGCATCAAACCATTCGTTACCATGCCATGCAGGTTCAGAACCATCAATAAAAGCTCCCCATGCACCAAGCAATGTCTTGATGGAATCGAGCTCGCCGGCGTTGTCGGCACGTTCCCATTCTTCATTACTCAGACTCAGCGCCTGGTTGACCTCTTCCTTAATTTTTTCCTTTAGAACTGTATTCATTAGTGCTCTCCTTCATTCATAAAGACTATTCCGGCCGTACCATTGTGGATAAAGGGCTATCAACTCATCGAGGCCCTTGAGCGCCAGAACGTCTAGTCGTCTACTGTACTCTGATTTCTCAATATCGTATTCATCGTTAATCGGCTCCTTGCGAACGGCCTTCGATGCAGCTCGTTTCAACTTCGGAGTGCCCGGGCGTCCCCAAGTATTGGCGCCTCGTTTTCCGATTTTCTTTGCAGCGTTACGGTTCATATGTCCTCCTAGATTCTCAACTATCGTGCCGCCCGATCGCGGGCCCGAAGATTACCGCTTGGAAAACTGGCGGCCGGATAAGCTCTTTGAGCGTCCCTGTAAGAGCAGTTGATCTCAAAACCTATCACCTTATACAGTGGACTATCCCAGATATCACCCTCATAGGTGCGCCATATCTTAATACTTCCACCGACACCAGACCGCTCATTCATGCGAACGATTACCCAAGACTTGTTCATTTTACGATTCATTTCTTTCTCCGGCTATTCGTGCAGTTTCAAACGCCTCAGCGGCCTCTAACGACTTCCATCGATTCCTTTTGACAACCTCTTCTCCGATAGAGTCCCATCGATTCTCTCGGGAGGTTTCATTCGAGCGAGAAATCTCATCAATTACAACTGCGAGCTCTCGAGCGAGTCCCTGATTTTCGAGATTCAGAGTCTCAAAATCGTATCGCAGCTGGTCAATGAGTTCTTGCTGTCGCTGAACTCGTCGAGTCATCGCTCCAAGTATACCAGTTATTGCCATCGTGCCCATCTCATTTACCCTCAATTACAAGGCTATTGTCTCACACATCTGGGGGCATTGTCAAATCGGAGAATAATCCCTTATAAATCAATAGCTTACTGAGAGGGTGCTGAGAGGTTTCTCTGATAATGTACACTTGACAAACTCCTAAATAACTGTTAAAGACCCACTCTCTAGAGAACCTTTATACGTTTTCTGAGCCCTTTTTCTTATTTATCCGCATTAAGCAGATATGTCTTTCTCATTCATATACCCTTCTTTTTCCTAGTGTGATTGTTATCCCATGAAGTCACTCTTCTTAGATTATCAATATGATTATTAGTAGGATCATCATCAATATGGTCTATAACAACAGTCTTGCTTATATGGTTATATACAGTAGGCAACTTTCTGACAATCTCCCACTCTTCCCATACTACACCCTCTGGTGGATTGTCATATAGTGGAGCCCATGTATCCATTATCATTTTATGTGCAGCGATATGCCGTTGATAAGCTTTACGGGCCCAATGTTTCTGGCCAGAACCATCTCCCCACCAATCTTTTTCTGTTACAATTTGGTAATCAATGCGTTGTAGATGTTTCTTACCATTTATTATGACATTGCCTTTATGGCCTCGTATAAGTTTATTCCGAGATATACTCCATATCTTACCACATCTGCTCACTAACCAACTGTCATATACCTTACCATGGCATATAGGATATTTCATTTCTATGTCTTTACCCTCTATACACACTGTGATATCATTTGCGTTCATGTCAATTAGGTTCATTACTATACCCTATCAAGTCTTATTCTGATCTGATCTCTCCGTCTTATAGTGATATGAAGCCGGGACATATCTTGTATGAAGTTCGTCATATGCGTCATCCATTGCTTCATTAAATCTCTTCCGCAAAAGGACATTAATATCCTTTACTCTAAGATACTCTCTTAGTTTAGCAGATGTGTATCCATATGACCTATCGGATTCATCTAACTGTAAATAGGTTATATCCTCTATTATTTTTCCTATTGTGGCAGCATCAAGCTTGACTCTAGGTCTAACGTCTTTCTCTTTCATTTTCTTTCTCCAGAAGGGCAACCAGCCGTCTAATTAACTCCAGTACTTCCTCATCTTCGTTGGTATCAACCTCTATGATAATTTTCATTATATTCTCTCCGTTACTAAGGTCTTGGTAATCCTGCCTCAGTGTAATACCTATCCATATCAATCACATCAAAGAAATTGAACCATCCCGTTGCGATATACTTGTCTTCAGTAAGTGATACGACTCCTCTATGCGTATGCGTAAAGTCTGTTGGCCATATAACCGTCTTACCCTTTACTGCTTTGACCTTCTTTTGCTGGTAGTAAAACTCTGTCTCTCCCCCATCCGTTACATCATTCAGATAGGTCATAAAGACTAGTGCTCTCTGGTCTGATTGGTAGCAACTTCTCTCGCAATGCCAGTTAAAATATCCCTCTTTTGGTTTGTAATACTGTATGTTCCAAGGTTCCTTTATTCCCATGTGGTTGAAATGGTCGTATTTTTCGGTATAGTTCTTTAGTCCTACTGAGCATAGCTCTTTCATATACGCAATTAGAGCGGGGTGTTGAGTGTTCGTTGCAATAGATACATCAGTAGATACTTTACCTTGTCCAGTACCAGCAGTTATTCCTCTACGTTTATACTCCGTATTGCCTTTATAGTAGTAAATGAGTTGGTCACAGAGGGCTGTATCATCCATTACATATTCAAGTATAAAATCATCTTTTTCCATATCCTTCTTCCACATACATCCTTAATACTCTTTCAGCCTCATCTTTGTTGCATAATATCTGTATCACTTCGGAATACTCTTCATCTTGAACTTTTGAAGTTATTCTATAGTCCTTTCCGTCCCAGCATAGAAAGTATATCATTATACAAAAGGTTTACCTAAGCACCATACCACTAAAGAATGTCTTACACCTTTAGTTATTTTTGTAACTCTATGATTTAGATAAGAAGGAAAAACTAGAATAGTACCTAGTGATTTTATATCCGGTGTGCGAATCTCTTGAGTCATAGTATCAGTTTTTCTATCGTGATACGGATCTGATAAAATTTCAAAAACACCCCCCTCATAATTCACATTCAAAATTACTGTAGCGCTTAATTTTCTAACCTTACCTATCCAATTTTTAGGTATTTTTTTACCCCGACAAGCCAGACTGGGCCAACTGGGCCCCGACAGATCCTTTTTTCTATAAGCTCCATCTCTATCCGACTGGCCATCCATATGCCATTTATAATAATCACCCACTTTATATTGTGTAAATTGGATGGCTTCACATTCATCCCACTCATAATACCAACCAGCTCTTTTATTAGCCACATCTATATACGATAATATTAAATCAAATAACCATTGTTCCTGTATAAAAGAAACCTGAGATTTCCTATGGCCTGGTACTTCTTCCTTGTTCTTTCCAGTACCCCCTCCTGTCTTACCTTTTACTGTTTGTTCTGTACCTATTGCAATAAGTTGATTACAGACCATCGTAGGAAGGGCATTGTTAAATTGATAATATAAATTTTTACTAAACATTAAGAACAGTTCTTCTGACGATTAGTAATTGCAGTCAAGGTGTTGGGGTACATTTTGTCCATTTCTTCTTGCGAAAAGAAATGATCTGAATACCCATATTGCCTGTTGTAATACAATTGCATAATTCTTTCTTCTAGGCACTTCTTGCAGTAGCAATCCTGGCCCTCGATGGGAGTATCCTTGACCTCCCCAAAAAGAGAAAGTTTCTTCTCTATGTCCCACACGCACCAGCAAGTGCTATCATTTATTCCGCACTCAAATTTTGCACCGCATTGGGAGCACTCTTTATTTTTCATATGGTTTCTCATTCCTCTTCATATCTATGCGTTTCTATGTTTCCTGTACTCTGTGTGACCCTAATGACCCCCTGACCAGCCGGACTACGTTTTGTTTTGATTGGATTCTTGGGTTGGTTTTTACTTTTCGCACGTTTCTTTGCGTGTTTTATCTGACTGAATGATACGTTAGCTGCAATTAACAGCAATACCGCAAGGGGATCAAATACCAGTACCAGCAATATAATTACCCATCTTACCGCATCTTCGAGGATTGTCTGCGTCGATTCTCCGTAGAATAGCTCTGCGATGTATCGGATTGGCCCGACTTCTGCCTCGATACTAATCTGTTCTTTGAGAAGCCTTGACTTATCCTCCGTAAGTGTCGTAATTGCCTGAGTCGATTCTGTAATCGTCTTGCTGAGTTCATTTCGTTCCCCTTGTTGTTCCTTTCGTGCGGCGAGTCCTTTGGTGATTGCACCTAGTTCTATATACCGCACCAATGCACCATCTAGTAAATTGAGTTGCTTCTCTGCGCGTTCTATTCCGGTGAGTTCTCGTTCTATTGAGGATTGTAATAACTCTATCTCGAGCGTGTTGTCGGATGCAATCGTAGTCTGTTCGATATGTGCCTTGGACAGGAATCCAAATATCCCCATTGACGTAATGAACATGAGAATGAATACCGCAGAGCATAGGTATCCCTTGAGAAGTGCTGGTACTGTTTTCCAATTCTGGTATAACCATGATGCGCTAACTAGTTTTCCGGCCTCTAATACGATACCCATTACCGCAATCGGGATTGCAGCTGCGGAAAAGATCGCAATCAATCCGACAATTGAGTAATATGCTGCGACTGCTGATATCGTAAGTGCGACAAAAAGGGTAATCAGCGCAAGTATCATAGTAAAGTCATGGCGTTAATGCGACTATCTAACCATTCTTGTTCGATTGAAAACTCAGGTGCGTCATTCAACGCTTTGTCTACCATCCACTTGATTTCCCATAGTTCCTGTTTGGCTCCAAATTTGACGAACCCATCGTAGTAGCGATCATTCATCTGGGATATTACCTCTTGTATACGTTTTTGCATTTCTTTATTCACTCTTTCTCTCCTTTAAAAATTTTTGATTTATCATCTTATCACATTCTCTAGACATATAATGCAATTTGTTCTGAATCTTCAATCTCCCATATTCTATCATATACGGTATTATTATCAGGGTCAGCCTCTGGATATATCTTTGGTAAGTCTACCCAGAAAATCATACCTATCGAAACTCTATTACCTGTATAGGGTAGAACTCGGTGCGTCACATCAGCAGGCATCGATATCAATCTATTCACAATCGCAGAAATGGTATCGACTTCACTATCGTCCCAGATAATGTCCTGACCAGCTCTAACAAAACTAGCTCTAGTGTATATCGCAAGTTGGCCACCCGCTTGCGGTGACTTCAGATAATACAGAAACGTCCTTTTAGGCAGTATTTCTGGGCGATAGGATATTCCCTTCTGTGTCGAATAGGAATCGATATCGTTATGTACCTTCATATCTTTAGGGCGAATGTTATACCATGCAGTTGCACCAGTGATATCCTGTTGTTCGACATTAGATTTATAAACTTCATGCACTAAATCGTGCAACACATTTTCTGGCTCTGCATGGATACCAATCCAGTGAACCTTTCCATAATATAAGTTTTCTACTAACAACTGATTATATAGATCTTCGGATGCATAATTATCAATTATCTCGATCACGTTTGTCTTCCAAGTAGTCCCTTATGTTTATTACCTTTTCCTGTTCTACAATCTCAATAATCAAATTAGTGAGCTGTATTTCTTTGCGTATGAACCACATTTTTTTTTGTAGTTCTTCTAATTCTTTTGCGTAATACTCTAATTCTTTTTCTTTTCTGACTTTCTGTTCTATATAATCTGATAGCAATATTATTTTTTTTGAAGTATCCATATATCCTCCTATCAAACAGAACAGCGTAAATATGTTATACTTATTATTTCATTACCTTTATAACCTTTATTTTCGAGATCAATTATAATACGTTTTGCTTCTAAAATTTCATCCTTACGAGCATCATATTGTTCCATAGTAATTATATTATTTTTGAGGCGACTATTTAAGAATGTTCTCCATTGAGCAAGTAAGATATGTCTGTTCTCGGCCGGAACTAAAACTTTTATAAACGCAAGAACATTTGTACAATTCAGAGGGGGCTGATCAAAGAAGGCCACCGACGTAGGTATAAATAAAAGAAGCATTAATACAAGTATTTTCATTCTTTTTTTCTCCTACCATATTAACACCTTTCCTTCATAGTATCAATTGATACTATTATTTATATTCTGCAATTTACAGAAAGAATTATTCAAACTCGATTATTCCACGATAGGCCTCTGGGGGTCTTTTGTATATGGAACGGGGGACTCCAGGCTTCTGGCCACGAATCTTAGTCTCCCTCTGATAACTATCGCATATGTGGACAAGAGGTTCTGTAGTACCTATATGCTTAAAGTGATCTCCACGTTCATCACTATGCGTGTACATATAGTCCTCGACATACCGCTCAGAGTGACTGTCAAGGTTGAGGAACTCCGCTTCTAGTGCATCATTAAATGCAACTTCCGAATCTCTATGGTATAATGCAGGCATTTTAGCCTCTTTTTAACCGAATAAATTTTCTACGAGACTTGGAAAACTGTCTAGAAGGTTTACTGAAATAAATCTCTTGAGTAGTGCCGGTCTTTATGTAACCAACATTTTCATCTTTCTCATTAAAGATATATGTGTGGTTGGGCGTATCAGGAGCCTTAGTCCATGCAGTAATTTCTTTTAAGTACTTCATTATAATTCCTCGACAGTGATTCGGTATTCTTTACCGTTGAAATCCATAACCTCTAGAGTTTTCTTAGTGGATTCAAAACGCCCATCCCCTTCTCCGAGATCCCATTGAATATTACCAATAGCTCGAAGAAAATGACGAACGTGCCGAGTGTTATCTTCTTCAATCTCCTTCTTTATCGCATCTCGTATAAAGCTTGCAATGTAATCGCAATAGGCAATCATCAAATATTACTCCTTGAGGAGGCATTTTCAAAACAACCTTCCTCATATGCCGTATCCATTGCGTCCATCCATTCTTGTTGTCGCAACAGACTTTCTTCACCATCTCGCTTTTCTTCTTCCCACATGAACAACTCTATGTCAGAAACTTCTTCAGTTGCACGATCAAAATCTGCTGTAAGTTCGAGCAACTGCTCCCTTTTGAGAGTAATTTCTGCGTCGGCGTACCAGTTGAGCTCGACCATCCGAAAATACTCATAAGTACTTTCCTTCAACATTTCTTGAAGGGCTTCCTTTTCTTGAAGCGCATATTTCAGTTGTTTTCCAAGCGGAATTTGGTCAGTCATATTTTCAATCTCAATTCTCAGTATACATATAGTATCTCATAATTTAGGGGGCATTGTCAATCCCCTATATAAATGTATGAATTGTAAGGAGTTTTTATGATCGGAATGGCCATTCTTTCCTCTCGTAGACGGCAAAGTAAGAGGAAATCCAAGAAAACCTCAATAGGCAGAAATGCATCTAGAAGTAAAATGAATAAGAACGCCGCTCGTTCCTATAAAAAATATCGGGGTCAGGGACGCTAAAAGGAGCCCGATGGAATGGTGGAGCCAGACGGGATCGAACCGCCGACCTCCTGCTTGCAAAGCAGGCGCTCTCCCATCTGAGCTATGGCCCCGGCTTATTGTAGAGAACAAAATCTTCTGCAAAATCTTCTGCATCCCGCTCTGTATTTTTTTCAACTGTTGCGTCGATTGGCCATTCTTGCATTGAAGGATCAGTAACAGGGTTCATCCACAAATCTGTTGTGGAATAGTCAACGTAGAATTTTTTTTCATCACCTATCGTTTCAATGAGAACTCTGGCTATTCTGTTGTTACCATTTCCATAATATTCACTTAACACTTTTTTCATTTTATATCTCCGATTGATGGAGCCCCCACACAGAATCGAACTGCGAATTGATCATTACAAGTGATCGGTTATACCGTTTAACTACAGGGGCGTTATTTACAAATAACATTTGCATCTGTCTCTATCCAGACTCTTGCACCGCACGGCAGCGGTTTGTTTGGTCTATATACAACTTTACTGTCACCAAGTATTTCAACTTCATGAGCGTAGTCATTCGATAACACGACTGTTTTGGTATTGGGCTTGTATGTTTTGACTGTTATCACAGGGTCATTCGTTCCATGTTTTTTGTTACTGCGAATTTTCCCCATGTTTACATGGATTCGTTTCATTATAATGTGAGTAGCTCTCTGTTTCTCAAATGTTCTTCTGCAATATCTTGTTTGGACTGCCCGTGATATTCGACTCCATAATGTCGGTCTATCATAATTTGATTGAGCGTTCTCAACGCATCTACCAGTGTATCATAGACTACGAACTCACCAAGTATACGTCCAAACTTTCCTTTATCATCTTTTCTGGTTCTCAGTGTTTGCATTGAGCCCACTGGTAAAAGGTCTTGGACAAATGACTTTGCAGCCAGTCCGTATTTCTTTTCTTCCAAGTCTCTCGTTCTGGACTCAGGGGTATCGATGCCATATAAACGAACACGTTCTTTTCGCAACCAGATACCGAAGCCGAGATCAATGTCTACGTCTACGGTATCTCCATCAACGACTCTATCTATTTTGCATCTATACTCGTACATCGAAATTTGTTCCAACTCTGTCTGGTGGCATAATCGTCTTGATGGAAACCGTGTTAACATCTCGCACAACTTGTCCGTTAGGATATTGAGTGCTACTGTACTGAACGTATTCTTGTGTCATTCCACCATTAGCACTTTTATTGACCGTCACCATACTTTTAAGAAAAGTAACTGGATTAAACGATGCTATTCTATCTAGTGCGTCCATCTATGATGTCTACCTTTTTAACTTCCTTTTTATTAAATTTGCGAACCGCCAGTCGAATCTCGGCTAATTTTTCAATGCTAAGTTTGTCGTAACTATCAGCACCACGCCGTTGAATCTTTTTTACTGTATCATTTTTCATTCAACTTTCTTCCAACCAACACGACTACAAATATACTTCTCAGTTCCAATCAGAATCATGTCATCAACACTAGTGCTTCGACACCCTCCATCTTCATCTGGAAATGTCGGAGTGACTTCCTTGTTTTCCCACCATGCATAATCAATGCTATTGGTGAGTTTAAATGCGAGTTCAAGTTTCTCATTCACAGTTGCACTTTTGGGAACCTCCACAAACGCAACGGTTCTAGGAGTTTCATCAAATGCAGCGTGAATGACAGCGACCTTCTGTTTGAAAGCCTTTTCATAATTCCTTGTGAGTGCTTCGTTCATAGCAAGAGTTCAACCTCTTTTTCCAACATAAATCTAACAACATCTATCCTCTTAGCAGGATAGGTGATTTCCCCATCTTGATCCAACTGTGCCATCTCGTACTCAGTTTGATAGTCGTGAGGAACTTGCTCGAAATGACAAGGAAACTCCTTGTAACCAATACCATTCTCCATAGTAATGGCTGCTACAAACGCAACTGCGTCCTGTAACCTATCTACACCAGTAATGATGTAATCACTACCAGCTTTAAACTTCCAATGAGCATGGTTGTCGGCGAACTTGCCACTTTCACAATGAGCACCATAGTTTTCTAAAGTCTGGGTTGTAACGAGAAATGTTTCCATACTATTGCTTTCAGCCTCAATTTTCATCATATGTATATTATCGTCTATTTTGAGGGGCATTGTCAACCCCCTATGTAAGTCCTTGATTTACCTACGATTATGCACGTTTCTTCATTTGAAGTTGCTGTGCAATCCAAGCTTTACCTCGACTATTCTGGACTTTTTTGTTGGCTAGGCGGCGAACTCTTTTGATTACTTCTTTCATCATATCTTCATCTTTATCATTATTGTCTACGATAATGAAGCCGTTCTTGAAGAAAGTGCTGAACTTACCGATATTGTTCTGCACCGCCTTCCAACTATTTGTGACGATTGATGTAGGTACACTACGAGCTCGTTTTTCATTTCTTTGGAGTGCAACGTCTATTGATGTATTTACAAATATCATGTATACATCGTACCCAAGAATCTCCAACTCTCTAGCTTGCTTACTGATTCTATCAAACTCTCTACCAGTACCATCTATGATTAGACCTAATCGACCTTCGATATAATTTGCTTGTCTCTTTGCGGTAAGTTTCTTTGCATGAGTTCGGATTGCGCCTCTTGGTTCTTCTTCCTCTGGAGGCATCTTCAGAGACAGCCCTGCGTCCTTGAGAAGTTTCTCAAACGCATTGTCACTGTTTACGACTTTCATACCTAGGCCACCAGTAGTACGTTGGATAACGTATGACTTACCACTGCCCGGCCCGCCTGCAAGGAAAAATGCTTTTAGAATATTAGGATCGTAAACCCCCTCTTGTAAATCGTAGAATGTTTTCATTCTCTTTCTCTATAGATCTTTGTTGTTCAATTACTTTCAGTAAGTATTTATCGTCTTGTGTCATTGGTTCAATTCTTCTTTCTTGTGTTAGAAAATTCATTTTCTCTAACCGTCTTTTTCTTTTGATAGTCATGACTGTACCTCTCATTAAGATTTGAAATAATATAAGTTTCTATAGATTATAACCCTCCTTATGCTACGGTAGAATATACCGTTCCCTTAGAACGTTTTTTTGGTTCAGTTGCATCTGTATTTTGTTCAAGCTCTTCAGAATATCCATCTTTAACAATTGTCATAGCAATAGTGTGATTTTTTTGTGGCACCTCAGAAAAATCGTGTCTTAATTGTGCAATTAGATATTTTCCTGAGTAGTATGGATCAGCTTTAGATTTACCATGCGTTTCTCCAACTACTAGCATTTCAAAATTGATGGTTTGTCCTACAGCCATATTTGTCATTCCATGTACTTCTACAACTAATGATATACCCTTTCTTAATTCCAAAAATTTGGCTTGTCTATGTAACAGACTATTTTCAATTCTATTTGGTGAATAGGGTGATGTAGTTACGTCTGTGTAATGCTGTGCATCATTTTCTTCTACCTTTGATGTTGGATGAAGATGTATATTCGCATTGGTAAAGTTATCCACTGTATTACCAAACTCATCAATTGTGTTTGTATTGTATATAGGATTATCACCAATTCTACTGTGATCTTTAAAATTTTTAAAGTATTTAAAAGATTTTATGTTATAGTTCTTTTTATAAATGTCATATGTAATTAACTGAGAACCCAACAGTCCACCTCTTACATTTGACAACATATCGTTTGCTTGTACTATTTGATGATTGATAGGACGACTATATTCCTCCAGCACATCTTTAACAACTGTCCCAGAACCCTTTTGGTGAGAAAACTTACCTGTATTATATGTTGCAGTAATTGGTTGATTATACAAACTGTCCAGGCTTCTAAAATGAATACCATCTTTGTTTTCATAAAATAAAAAGTAGGGAGAACCATGTTTCAGAGAGATGGCTTCAGATGTTAACTTTTGAATAAACGTAAAAGGAAGACTATTTGGTGCAACAAGTTTTCTAACACCAGTTGTTCCCTCAATGAATAAATCTTTTTTTGAATTTAAATACCTTTCATTTTGTAATACGTCGATGACAATTTTATCTATACTATTAATATAACTTTTAGAAACTCTTGTACGACTATTTCTCATCATCTCTGGAGAAGCAAAATGTAACACAATTGCTTCAGCGCCATCACCCATTAATCTTGTGTCAATTTTATATATAGAAAATACATTTTCTGTATAGTCAATAATGTCTGTTCCTTCACTACCAAAAGAAGCTGTTTTTATTTTAAATGATAGATATTCCTGTCCTATAATTGGCAGGTTTAATACGATACTGTTTGTGTCTAACAATATTATCTGACCAGACATGGTAGGAGAAAAAATATTTTCAAATAGGCTTAACTGCATCATCAAACCGTTCAAAGGTATGATGTTACCAGAGGAAGAAAACAATTTTATTTCTTCTATCTCATATTCACCAGCATACTGAATTCCAGCCATTAGATAATAGATTCCCCCATTTTCCTATTAAATTCATTAACAAATAAAGAAACATATTCTGGATCAAGTAATTGTATCTGTCTTTTTCTGTCCTGTTCTTTCTCTTCGTATTCGTAGTTTGTAATCGGAATTAGACCAGTATATGCGTCATCGTCGGCATCATTCTCAACCCAAATTTTTACAGTTGTATCACCAGAGTCTTGTGCAACCTCATAATGATGAGTACCATCGACATCATCATATTTGTCTGTGATGTATTGGTTAAACTGAGCTACACTCAATGGCCACTGATGAAAACGGTCTGTGATATCGTTTACCATTAAGACAACCCAATGCAATTCTGGTTCACCATACAACTTGTCTGCAATCATCTCTGGTGTCTCACTTTCCTTAACATCGTAAGTGTCAAACAACATAGCATTTGTTTTTACTTTTGTTCTAAGCCTAACTCTACGCAGAAGGTTTGTGACATCTTTGAAATTATAGTCACCTATAGAATCATAAGGTATAATCGGAAACGCATCAAAAAACATTTTTAGAATCCTTCTTCAGCACGTTCTTTGGTAATCAACTCCATTTCCTTGAAATTTAGTGTTATAGTAGTTTCTACTGGCGGAGCTCCTGATTCATTTCCATCAAAAGTTTTATATCGATCTCCACCATAAGTAATATTCATACTTTCTAAAACACAAGTTGATATTTTATGCAAGTATTGATTTTCTACTCCAACATACATATATTTGATATCAAATGTATTGGGTATTGTTAAATTTTTACCTGTAAATCCCTTTCCTTTATCTCCCTCCATCTCTGGTAACATATTCAGTTTAAATGCAGTTACAATATTTTTAACTTCTTCAGCCTCTTGTTCACTTTTAGGTATCATCTTGAATGTATATTGGAATCCTCTTTTTGGTAGACCTTTAAATGCTAACTCCATACGATTTGTCATAATGAAGCCGGCTTCCATTTCGTAAAGTTCTCTTGTACCTTGAAAGCCAGGCACATTACCAACAGTTGTTAATGCAGCCTTTTTCAGTCCGTCTACTACGGCTGCAGTTGTTTTATCACTCATCAGTTCTTTAACTCCGCCCTCGAATCCACTATCCTGCCACCCCGAAAATACGTCTTGCGCTGCAACTGCACCAGCACCTATCTCTGTGTCCGTATAGTTTGCGGTGTACGTTACTGACACTGTTGGGGGCATATACAATGCGATTGCGGTATCTAGTCGTGTTGTTGGGGGTCTATCAACTAAAGCAGTATTTTGTGATTCACTATAGACCGATCCTTTTGTTTTCTCTAATTCACCTGTGGGAGTTGTAGATTGGTTACTTAATCCGTCTATCAGATGGTCATTTCCTTGTGTGTTGGAAACTGTCTGGTACGAAGTACCAGCTGCACTGCTCACAGATGATCTTATTTCTGGTGGAATTCCGTTTTCGGATTTGGCTTTAAGTAGATTTGAGAAACCACGAGCACTTGCTTGTTTCTTACCGAAATGTATTTTTGCATTTTCCTGTTCGTTAATGAAAAATAAAATGTAATGGCCATGATTACCTAACCCCTGATCTGCGTTAGTGACATCAAGGGGAAAGGTAAATGCTTTTGGATCAAGGCGGGGTGTTAGTGCTCGATTCTCAGTTGGTTCTGCACGATTTAGTGGTGAGCCAACCACACCTCTCAAATTACCCGCTACCTTTTGAAATCCTTGATTTGCGAGAGATACCGCTTGACCTTTTATTACGTCTACAAATGAAACCATATAAATATACCTATTAGTCTAAGTATTTATACAAAATGGCGTACAGTGGAATATTCAAACCAATCAATCCTAAAAAATATCGGGGTAATCCTAACCAAGTAGTGTACCGTTCTCTATGGGAACGTAAACTCATGGTATACTGCGATAACAATGATGCAATTCTTGAATGGGGGAGTGAGGAAGTCATCATACCTTATTTATCACCTTGGGATGGTAAACTACACCGATACTTTCCAGATTTTTATATGAAAGTTAAGCAGGCTAATGGTTCGATTAAAAAGTTTATCATTGAAGTAAAACCAAAGGCTCAGTGTAAACCTCCTATAAATAACCCTAAAAGAAAGACTAAAAAGTGGTTCAAGGCTGTTCAAACATGGGGCGTCAATCAAGCTAAGTGGAAGTCTGCAACTGAATACTGTAACGATCAAGGGATGGAGTTTAAGATATTAACGGAAGATCATCTCAATCCTCAGTATAAATAGTTGTATGGCAACTGAATTTATTCAAAAAGTACTGGATGAAACAATGGGACAGGAGCGTTCTGTTTCTTGGTTTCGTAAAAAAATAAAAGAGTTTGGAACTCCGAAATCAGCAGAACTGGTTCGGGAAGGTAAGCGATCAAACACACCTTTTCGTGGTAAGTTGAATATGTTCTTTTATTCACCTAAATACAAAGATAAGCTACCATACTACGATAGATTTCCTTTAGTTCTTCCTTTGGAAAGATACTCTGGTGGATTCATGGGAATCAATTTACACTATTTACCAATACCATTAAGAATAAGGTTACTTGATAAGCTCTATGAGTTCAGTAGTAATGATAAGTTTGATAAGACAACAAGGTTAACTGCAACTTATAACAGGATGAGAAACATCCCATTAGTTAAACCCACCTTACACAAATATCTGTATAATTTTGTTGAGTCACAGTTTCGCCGAATAGATGCAGATGAGTTTACTGTTGCCACATTGTTACCAGTACAAAGATTTAAAAAGGCTACAGATAGAAAAGTCTGGAGAGATTCAAGGGGAATGATCTAATGGCCGACAACTGGAATTTAGGAAGTTTTGTAGAGGCTACTGCATATGCAGGCCTTAATGAAGTTTTTGCAACATTTCGTGGTGATGATGGATTTGCAAGACCATCACGTTATGAAGTATTTTTCTTTCCTCCTATTGGAAAAGGTCGATCAAATGTGATGTATAAACTTATGGGGGAAATGTTTGGAAATGGAACCGCAAGAAAAACCGCACTACGATGTCAGAGCTTTGAATTTCCTGGCCGCAATCTGGATACCGCACCCGATACAAACATTTATGGCCCAACCAGAGAAATAGTTCAAGGATATTCTTTTGCAGAAACTACTGCGGTGTTTCAGTGTTCATCTGACATGAAAGAAAAAAGATTCTTTGAGGTTTGGCAACGACTTGCATACAACCCCCAAACATGGGCGATGCAATACTACAACGACTACGTTGGTTCAATAAAAATATTCCAACTAGACGAAACAGACAGACAACGATATGGTGTTGAGTTAGTTGAAGCATTTCCAAAAACAATAGCTGCACAAACATTGGATTACTCAACAGGCAACGCAATACAAACAGTATCGATTACTTTTTCATATCGGTACTGGAAAGATTTAAAAGATGAAGCTGGTTTACCTAAACCATTGACAGAGAGAGTTGTAGATGCAGTATTAAACACTGTAGAAAGTAAAATAACATCGGCAATACCAAAGGTGTTACGAAAATTATGAGGATGAAATATCATGCTACCAAAACTAGACACACCAACCTATAGGTTGACTTTACCATCAACAGGAGGGGAAATAGAATACAGACCATTTTTAGTCAAAGAACAAAAACTATTAATGATGGCTCAGGAAAGTGAAGACGATGAACAAATTGTAAATGCAGTTACTTCATTGGTCAAAACGTGTACCTTTGATAAGGTAGATGCAGATGACTCTCCGATGTTTGACATAGAATATATTTTTTTACAAATAAGGGGGAAATCTGTTGGAGAAAAAGTACAGTTACAATTAATTTGTCCAGACGATAAGGAAACAACTGTTGACACAGAAATTGATATTAATGATATTAGTGTTCAAATGATTGATGAACATACTAATGAAGTGCAAATAACGGACACTGTTAAGTTGTTTTTGAAGTACCCTGTTTTAAAAGATATGAAGGGGTTGATGACTGATACAAGCGAAATGGAACAAATATTTTCCATTTTAACTAAGTGTGTACATGAAATACATTACGATGAACAAATTTTCAGTCGAATTGATATGAGTGAAAAAGACATCAATGAATTTATTGACCAGTTAACAACAAACCAATTTGAAGGAATAACTAATTTCTTTGACACAATGCCAAAACTACGTCATGTGATTTCAATTAAGAATCCCAAGACAGAAGTAGAAAGTGAGGTTGTAGTGGAGGGCCTGGCAAGTTTTTTAGAATAAGCCTTTCTCATGATAGCTTATATAATTACTATAAGACTAATTTTGGAATGATGCAACATCATGATTATAGTTTGACAGAATTAGAAAACATGATGCCGTGGGAAAGAGAGATATACATTGGTTTACTCATGGAGTATATCAAGGAAGAAAATGAAAGAATAGAAAAGGAAAAAATGAAATATGGCTGATAATCAATATCAAAAATGGATTGACCTTGCACATATGGTTGACCAGTGGAGAATATTTCCACGGGTGTTTATTACTACATACATATACCTTTTGTATAAAGTGGTAATATGGTATATGGATTTGGCCGCACCCTCAATGGAACAAAGTGGTTTAGTAAGTGTCGTTGTTGGTGCTGGTGCTGCATGGTTTGGTCTATATACAGGTTCAAGTAAAACACAGGGTAAGTAAATGGCTGATGTAACTTTTGATCAATTTCTAGAAGAACAGAAAAAAACTACAAGTTCGGTAAATCGTTTAGGTAAAACTTTGCGAGAGCAATTGCTTGGAGATAAGAAAGGTGAGAAAGATGAGCGTAGAGTTGCAGCTGGTAATAAAGCATGGCAAACTCGACAAACAAATATTGCAGAAGCTGGGAAAAAGGTTGGGGAAACTACGGCCGTAGTTGATGAGAAACAGACATCATTTTTAGAAAGAATGCTTGATAAGCTTAATTTTCTTGGAAAAGGTACGGAAAGCGCAGCACAAAAGAAAGAAGGTAAAAAAGACGAACAATCTTTCTTGGGAAAGACGTTTGGAAAGCTTGGAGATACTTTTAAGGATGGCTTTAAGGGTATGATGGGAATTCTTGGTAAATTTAAAACTACAGCCATGACAGGGTTAATGGCATTTCTAACCGCAGCTGGACTCTTTGCACTCATAGAATTTTTACAAAGTAAACACTGGAAAAAAATTAGAGAGTGGATTAAGAAAAATCCATTGGAAGGTGTGATGATTGCACTTGTAGCAGTTGCAGCCTTTTTCAATCCGTTAAAAACTTTAAAAGTAATAAGGACTTTAATAGGAAATGTTGTCCTTTATGTTAAAAATATCAGTAAGTTTTTTCTGTGGTTAGGTAAAATTTTGGGGAAGGGTATTCTGGGTTCCTTTAAACTCATGGGTAAATTTGTCAAAGTGGTTGCGGTTAGTCTCGAAGGTTATGGAAAACTATTTAAAAAAATTAATGCAGGCTTCGCAAAAGTTGGTAGAGGCTTTACAGCGGTTGTTAAATGGGTAAGGGGGGCTGGAGCGTGGTTTGCTAACATAGGTAAAACATTCAAGACTTGGACAACGACTGGCACAAAAATTACAAAAGCGCTCAAAGCGCCTCTCCGTTGGATAGTAGATATCTTTAAGTGGATTACAAACATTGGTGGTAAATTTGCCCGTTTTGGTGGAGGACTTGCAAGATTTGCTGGGCCACTTGGAGTTATCGTTTCAATTGGTGCGGCACTTTGGGAAACCATTCAAGCTATGGTGGCTAGATTTAAAGAAACGGGTAGTATAATAGAAACACTAGAAACAGGTATTGCAACTTTTATTGGCGAATTTCTTGGTTTCATTCCCAATATGATTAAATCTGCTGTATCATGGGTCTTTGGTAAGCTAGGAGACATATTTGGTATTGAAGCATTTAAAGACTTTTCAGCGTTTCTAGATGAAATTGATATCGCAGAACTTATTACAGATGCTATTGAGTTAGTTATTGATAAAATTAAAGAAACGTTTTCTGGTCTTTGGGGTATGATTAAAAGTATTGCTCCTGATTGGTTGAAAAAAATGATGGGTATTGAGGCGTCACCGGAAGAACAACAGGAAACAAAACTTCAAGAAGAAGAGGAAAAACGAACCGAGAGAATAAAACAACTTCAATCAGATTTAGAATCTGGTGACGTAGAGGGTTTTAATACTGAAGCAAATATTAAAAAAGCAAGAGATGAACTAAAGAAATTAAAAGAAGAAGAACAGGCAGCGAAAAACCTTAACAAATATACCGCTGATATGGATCGTTCAAAACCACGTTCATTGGAAGAAGTTCAAAGGGGATTAGACTTGTTCGGTGAAATGAAAGGGAAAGGAAGTGAAGAACAACAAGGAATGGTCTTAAAACAAATGCAATTATTGGAAAAGAGGAAAGCAGAACTAGAAGCAGCTAAAGGTGGTGGTGGTGGAAGCACTACTAATATTGCACAAGATAATTCCAATAAAACGAATCAATCCCAAACCACTCATACGAGCAAACGTGTTGTCGATCCTGAGATGAGTCAAGTAGCTGCTGCAAATCCATAAAAAAATACCCCCCATGCAGGCGCCTAGGGGGGTATTGGACGTTTCTCGATTTGATCAGGGACTAGTGTGACATCGAGTGGCGTGCCCGGCCCTATGCGTTGGCCAACTTCTCAAAGTATGCCATTGTATCTTCTTCATCATCCTTAGAAGATGGAGCTTCAACAGGTTTGGTATCAACCTTCGGTGCAGCAAATGGTTCATCTTTCAATTCATCAGTTACGTTACCAACAGATACCGTTCCAGACAAGACCGCATCAAGACGAGTTTTCAACTCATCATACGACTTGAAGTTAGTTGCAGCTGTATGCTCTGCAAGAGGATACTGACGCTTCCAGATTTCCTCGATTGCATCATCATCCTTCAGTAAAGGACTTACTGCATCGAACTCTGATTTGTCATAGTTCCAGAAGCCATCAACCTTACGAACTTTCAATTTGAAGTTCGCACCTTGCCAGAAGTCAAACGGATTGATTGCTTCTTCATCCTCGAACTCTGGTTGCATCGCTTCCATGATCTTATCAAAGATCTTCTTACCATAACGGTATAGGAATACTTTTCCTTCGTTCTCAGGATGCTTAGCATCGCTTACAACGTATATATTAGAGAAGTATTGCAACTTCCTCTTTTGTTTGCGAGCAAGCTCTTTGTCTGATTCCAGACCAGTGTTCCACAATCTTGTGTTGTGTTCAGAAACAGGGTCTTTGTGACTGATGGTAGTGAGAGAGTTCTCGATATACCATTGACCAGTAGGCCCTTGAAACGCATGACTCCAAATCTTAGCCCAAGGTAAATCTTCACCTTCGACTGCTGGAAGAAATCGGATAACTGCATAACCGTTACCAGACTTGTCCAGTACTGGTTTCCACAAGCGATCATCCTTGTAGGATTTCTTATCTTGAGGTGCAGAATCTTCTTTTACTGCGTTGAGTAGTTTGTCAAGTGAACTTGACTTTTTAAGTGTCTCTAAAGACATATCTTTCTCCTTATGTTAACGTATATTAACGTATGTTATGTATTTTAAATTTTCGAGAGTATCACCATCTACAAGTGGATGTTGTGGTTCAACCCAATAAAACTTTGTTCCTTTAAACTCTTTGAACGTAGTCAGTAGTTGAAGTTTCCACTCTGGGTGTTCCACCTGTTTAGGATAATTTTTAGTACTCTCGTATATATTATTTATACTCAAATCAAAGCCGAGTAAAAATAATTCTGTTGCTCCCTGTTGGCACGCAAGATGAACTGCGGTTGTACCTGAGCTCCAATCTTTGGGATATGGAATATCACATATTTCATTTTCCCTAGTTATCCAAGTGATATACAAATCACCATCGTCTTTACCGTTGACAACACACCCTTCATCAGTTGGTGTGTTTTCATGAATAACTTTATGTTGTTTTCTAATAATTTCTAACCCACTAAACTCTGGTGGTAGTATGTCCCAATCCAGAAACCAGCAAGTGTTCTCTGATGGATAGCCGGATTCGTATATTTCCTGTTGCATACCGTAATCAACACACACCAGATTATCTACAACACCGTCACGATAGATTGCATTGCAACCCCAAGTCGTAACACCTTCAATTTTTCGACTGATATCCCAGCCCTTTCTGGATTCACCATTGCCATAAACATATGCAATCTCATTGTCCATCTGTTTACTCAATCAATGCACCCCAGCTAATCGGAAATAACTTTTCACATTCCTTGTCAATCATGTTTGCAATCTTTCTGGTTTCCTGCTGTGCGTCTGGTTTGCATCGTAGGTTACATACCCTTGCAAATGCATACAACGTTCCACTCCAGTACCACTCAGTAATCATACTCTGCGGTAGAACCATACGAGCTTGTTCTGGACAAACACCTTGTTTTAAAAGATCTTCATACGTCCACTTTGCTTTCAATAACACTTGTTGGTAAACACGTTTGCTATGGGAACTGATATTAATTGCTTCATCGGAACTACCTTGTTTCTTATCGTCTGCAGCACCTCTCCAAACATCAGGTTCAAAAAATTCTGCTTCGGTATTTACATACCTTCTTGATATTTCGTTCCACGTTAAACCAACTTGATGTTTCACTAACTGTCGTGCAACGAATACAGGTGCCTTGATAGAAAACTGTATTGAACAATGACCAAACGGACTCCAATGATTATGTCTTGCAAGATAATTAATTAACTTTTTATCACTGCTGTCAAACTCAGCTTTCCCTTTCCGTTTACCAAAAGAAACACGGGCAGCGTTAACAACTGTTAAATCGCTACCCATATAATCAATAAGTGTTACTTCCACTTATTCATCCTTAGCCACTTTTCTTGAGATTCCTTCTTATTGGTTTATAACCTCTTGGCCATTCTGGTGTACGACTTGCGAGAGTCTTAATTCTTTTTCGCATTTGTTCGTTGTCACGTTGAAGTTCTGCACAATCAAACTCAAGCTCTTTAACTCGAGCAATGAGTTTTTCATTGTCAGTTTCAAGAAATGCATTTCTATGCATCATAGTATCTTCTGCGACATCACTCATTTTAATGTCCATCTTATTGCTCCTTTGCAATCAGTTTTAATAGTACCATCTTACACCTTTCTTTGGGTATTGTCAAGAACTTTTGGTAGTCAATCATCAATTTTTTTATGTCCGGCCACAAAATATCTTCCCACATTTTTTTATCCCAATTATCAACATATTGAACAAGTTCATCCAGTATGATTAAAGTTTCTAATGATACACGTTTACCAAAGTATTCTTTAAGTAACAATGGATGAGAATTCTCTGGCACTTCAAACAATTTTTCAAAGTCATCAGCGAAAGGTGACACCTCTTGTTCAAAGTTATATGATACGCTCTGCATATATTTTTTCCAATCCTCATAGATATCATCTTTAAAATTTCCTACCCAGCCATCTCTACGTTTAACAAAATTGGAAACAAAATAATCTTTGATGTAGTCATACTCTTTGTATTTTCTACTAACACGGACAAAAAACAAGCGGTCATTTCTCTTGTAAAAAGAATCTCTGGATACTTTAGTTTTTCCACTAAACTGGTGAAAATCATAATTACTCTCTCCAAAGTGTGCTTTGATCGCACAATACATTAAGTAAACATCTATGGGTTGCATTTATATCGGAAGTTTGGCTTTCTTAGGTAAGAAGTTTAAATCGGTTGCATTGGCTTCTATTTTTTCTTTTAGTCCTTTGCTAATTAGTCTTGCGACTGTAGATGGGTCTATCCCATTTTTAGAACAATACCACAACACCGCATCCATATGCGTTATGCTTTTCTCAAGTGCGATTTGTTCTATTTTAAGTGAAAATGTTTTCGCGGTTTGCATAAGGGTTTCATAATAAAAAAATTAAAAAGGAGGCCCGTTGGGTAACAAGGTGGGCCGAACCCCGATGAGGTCACGCAGCTAAGCGATATTCCTCATAGTACCAATTATCGTTGGCAGTTATATTAACCGTTAAGGTGGTTAGCCTCGTATTCTCCGCTTGCCTACTAGTTGCCCAGTCGAATCTAAGTTCACCCCCCTCAAAAAAAGACTAGATAAACGATTCCAGAAATCAGTGCAATATCGGCACATATGCTCCATAATATGTAAGCTCTAAATCCCCATTTTGAGGCATCTCTCAAAATAAAATTCTTTATCTTCACTGCTCTTTCTTTCTTTTAACATTTTAATCTTCTTTTGGTGGAGGTGGGCGGAATTGCACCGCCGTCCTAAACAATCTCCAACTCGCATCATCGAATACGTTAATATATATACTAACAGATCTTTCTGGGTAATGTCAACCCCTAAGCTGAGAAAGAACTTCCACAACCACAAGTTGTTTGTGCGTTTGGATTGCGAATAATAAACTCTGAGTGGAAGTTATCAGTGGAATAGTCAATCTCTGCACCATCCAAGTATTGTAGACTCAGCGGGTCAACCACAAGGCTTACGCCATCTGTAACTACCACATCATCATCATCTTTTGTATCATCAAAAGCGAACCCATACTGGAAACCAGAACAACCGCCTCCCTGTATGAACACACGCAAGCTTATATCTTCAGTCATGACCGGATCTTCATCTATAATTTGTTTTACTTTCTCTGCAGCTGCGCTATGAAATGTTAAACTCATTGATTGCTTCCTCTAGTAGTGGTAAGTAGTCTTGTTTACTTTTTATAAACTCCTGTACTACACCGTCCTCAGTCACCACTAAAATGATAATTTGGTCTGTAGGTACACCAGTTCTTTCTTCATACATTTCTGCATAAGCAGCGGTCTGTATGTAATAGTTTTCATTATACTCATCATTACGCTCAGAGGTAGATGTCTTAAAGTCTATGATAGACAATACTCGATTATATTCTGCAATACAATCAACTCTACCAGCTATTCCATATCTATCCGAATACAGTCCACATTCCTGTGCGTGTATATTATTTATGCGTTGTAAGACTCCATTCCTTAGTTGATTGAACAAACAAAATGGAAGAAAGTTTTTCTGTTTTTCTAACCACCAATCGTCTTGAATAAACGAAACATTGTTCAAATAATCCTCACACATCTGATGAACCGCAGTTCCACGTTTTATAGCCTTCTGTGAAATATAGTTCGCAACGTCATTACCGACACGTTTACGCCACTTAGATATTCCTTCTTTACCCCTGTCAGATAATACAGTGGTAATAGACGGATACTCATTACCTTCTGGTGTAATGTAGTATCTTTTTCGACCGATTGATTTTGTTGTAAGTTCTGGTAGGTCAGTTTCAATATGTTTAAAACGAAATGTGCTCATTATATAATCCTTACATTAATTCAAAGTGTGGAGCATCGATAAATGGCCTGCGTCCTTGACCCCTTCTGGTGTCAATGTAAGAGTTCATCGCCTGTTCCATAGTACCATTCCATTTACGAATGTCTGTTACTGTCCAAGCTGCACCCCAACGAACTGCAACATTAGATTCGATAGCTGCACGTTTCATTGCGTCTGCAATATCATCATAGACATTCAGTTCCCAACACCCACGACCATTAACGTAAGCCATCAGATCAACTGCTCGACCTTTTAGGTGTTTTGATTCCATTGTTTGAGATGCACCAGACTCTACCAGTGCTTTCTGTTGTGCTACAGTGCGTACCCCTTCGATAACACCAAAGTCTATTTTTGTATATGTAATCGCAAGAGAAACAATTTCTTTTAGTTCGGAATCAACTCCGATTAGTTTTTCTTGAGATCTTGTTGAAAATCTAAAAGCCATTATTCAAATCCAAATCCCAATTTAGTTTTTTGAATGAGATAACTTCGTACAAATCCAGAACGGACTATATCACCAATCGTAAATTCAGTGACATTAAACTCGTCCATTTCTTCTAGAATTTTTGTGAAGTCATGTAACCCATTTTTCTCATTCTGTCTAGTTAAATCTGTTTGCATAAAATCACCACAGAAAATTATTTTAGCGTCCTGCCCGACTCTTGTGACGATGGTATCTAACTCATGGAAGTTTAGGTTCTGACATTCATCCACGATAATGATTGCATTGTCAAAAGTCAATCCACGCAAAAAAGATGTCGATAGAAAATAGAAGCTTCCTTGAGATTTTAATCTATCGTATAAAATACTGAACGCTTGTTCATTCGGTTGTTTGAACATGAATTGCACCATGTTCGTATAAGGAACCTGATAGAGTGCAGCCTTGTCTTCTTCATCGCCAGGCAAAAACCCAATCTCTCTTGTAGGTATGAGAGAACGCACTACGATTACTTTATCGTATGCAGTTTCATTTTTTAACACATCACTAAATGCGAGAAACAGTGATATAAATGTTTTCCCTGTACCAGCGCAACCACAAAGAAATTGGTTCTTACCAGCCTTCCAAGTTTTAAATACATCTTTCTGATTGTCCGTAATTGGTTTTATTTGAACTAAGTCTGAGTAATTGATTTCTTTTTTCTTTGACATTTTCATCCCTTACGTTGTCTTATATGTATTACTAAGATTAGGTACAATTTGTGAACCGTCTTTAACCAATCCATGTTTTCTACCTAGACTTTCAACCTTTTTCTTTGCAATGGTTCGATTGTCACCGAATCGATCTGCAAGTGGACTATTAGGATGGCCTTCTGCAACTCGACTGAATACTTCTTTCATACCACCGTCCATTCGTTTCACAATATGATCACCGACAATAGCTGGTGCAGAGATTAATTTTTTGCACATTGGATTGTCGATTAGGTATTGTTCTAGTTCTGAGTATTTACAAAAGATCGTATAGTGTTCCTTTGTTTCCTCATTTACAATATCATAAGTTGGCATTCGAGAATTTTTCTTAAAGTTGAAACTGGACGCCAACCGAAAACGCATTAACATCGGAACCAGCTCGTCCAGTTAAAGATGCATCTCCAGATGTATAATTAAAATTGAGTCTGGCATTGTGCCCAGAAATAATGTAATTCGTTCCTAGTTCGTAGAGGTCACTACCTCTTCCAAAATTCGATCCATCGGGGTTATTTTCCACATACCGTACATACGGTTGAAATTGCCCTATGCCGATTTTCTTTGGTAATAGATAAGCCGCACTTACAAAGAAAGCATCTCCATCAAACATACAAAAACAACTGGGATCTGCTAACGCAGCAGCACTTGTTTCTGCATCAAAAATTTTATACTCACCTTCTATTGTCAAAACGCCAAGGTTGTTTCCAAGTGGTTTCTCGAACAAATAGTCAACAAGGTAAGCGGTAAAGTCTCCCTGTTCTGTTGCGGTGCCTGTTCCATCTGTTTGATGTTGAACCGCAACTGCAACTGTAAAAATATCACCAGCCTTTCCAAAATAGGTGCTACTTGTGTAGTAGCCTGGGTTGGATTCTTTATTCAGAAAGTTATACGAAATTCGTGCAACATAGGTCATGTCATCATCGACATTCGCTCCACCTTCTAATCCATCGAATATTCCGACAGCGTATTGAAGTTTATCGAAAGAACCCCAAACCGTTACCCCTTCGTCACGACCAAACTGTCCCGCATTTCCGGTAGAAAAGTCCGCCGGTAGAAGTGCTACATTGAACTGGTTCCATGTAAGACCATAGTATGGGCCATTGAGTTCAATGCGATCCGTTGGTTGGAGCATACGACCTGCCCAAATATTAAATTCTGGTCTAAATTCAAATTTGACGATTGCATCAAGAATTTCTACATCCTTATCTGCCGTACAATCGTTTTGACATTCCGTGTTAAATTCCAGTTTCAAATTCTCATGGAGTTGTCCGTTCAAATAGATTCGAGCACTTTGTACAGCGAAGTCTTTTGAATAACTGTCTCCACTGTCAGCACCATCTTCCACAGCTGTAAAAGTTGTCCTGAGTCCGGCACCGATACTCACCCACTTTGTCTCGTCAACAACGATCTTAGCTCCAGAAGAAGCAATGGATGGTATAAGTGTTAGTAATAGAAATAGAATAATATTTCTCATGATTTATTTCTCCTTTATTTGGGTATTTTCTTCAATCATTTTTTGGGGTTTTTTATCAGTGTCCTCGCAGTTGAGTTTTAACCCACGCTACACTTGGGTATCCTTTGGTTTGAGTACTCAAAGGAGATTTTTCTGATTCGGGAAGATCGGGAGTAGTCTCGTTCTCCATCCTCTTGTTTAATGCCACCATCCTCTCCTTTAATTCCATTAGAAAGGAATCCTTGCTAATTAGAATGGATTTTAATTCTGTATTTTCTTCAATCAATCCTTTGATTCTTTTAATCGCAGTATAATACTGTTTGTTCAGTTCTGTGATTTCGTTTTTTAAAAATTCAACTTCTGTAAACGATGATGAGTTATTTAAAGCCATAATCAATTCTTCCTGTTTTCCTTACCTATATTTATAATCTATTTCCATCTGTAGAAAATATGATCTCCAATTTCAATTGTTTTGATTTTTGATTTAGCCCAAGACGGTGTAATTGAATCTGCATGGTAAAATGTTGCACCATCAGTTATATCAAACATCACAGCTTCAGATGTTAATAATAATCTACTGAACGACATTATCTCCATATAGACACTTACATTGTTTATGTCATCAGATTTACCATCACAATACCAACTAAACTGGCATCGGTGACGTATAGGGTAAAATATACGCTCTGAAGCAAGTATATCTTTTTTACTTTTCGTTTTCCAACTCTCTTTTGTCTCTGCTTGAAAAATGACTTCACAAATTGTATTTGGGAATCGATTATCAATGACCCGATTCATAGTAACGGCTGCAACTGCTAACCAACCAGCGGTTCCTTGATTCCTCGCTTCGTGATAAATATTTTCTGCAAGGCACCTTGCTTCTTCTATGTCAAAGTTTACCTCCAGTTCTACCTCTGGTTCAATATTACTTTCTAATTTTTCTTCAGATAGTTCTGGTGCAACGTATTTATTAGTATCTACTAAGTCAGGAACCACTACTGTTATTGCACCGATAGTTGCAACTGATAACAGGAGAAACAAAAACAAACTTATTTCTGCAAATCTGTTCATATTTGATCCTCTCTCCAAAATTTATCAGTTAGTTTTTCTTGAAGTCGTATAGCTTCTTTTTCCCACGGCATATCATAATATGATACATTTTTTGGAATTGTTCCAGACTTCCAACGATGACGACCATTTATAGGAAAGTCGTCCATCTCATTTCTTACGAATTGTTTTACATGAACCATCTCATGAATCAGTGTCATGATTAGTTGTCGCAGTTTTAAATTTTTACGAGCCTCGATGGTAAATATTCTTCTTTCATCATCTTCCATTGAGCAATAACCATCTACGCCCCGAAGTTTTCTGAGAATTACATAGATATCTAAACTACTCATTCGAGAAAGTTTTAATTGTTTGATAGTCCATTCAATAACTTTGTGGACAATCTCTCTCTGAAATTTACTTCCTCCGGTAACCCGAACGTCCATCTAAAATCTTCCTTTATCTAAATAATATAAGAATGTAGGGGACTCTGATGAGCCCCCTACAGGGTTCCCAAGTAAGACATTCACTTTTTATCATCATGTATATTTATGTCTTATTTTGGGTTTTGGTTGCGGTGCAATTGTGATGAGGTTGAGAGAGGTTGCACCGCAAACCAAACTTGACCTTGATGTTTTATAGATAGAGGGGGCCCGTCCAATTCATCGGAGAACCTTCTTCAAAAATATTGCCACGGGCAACATTCATCGCAGGGGCTTTCCAAGAAGCAGGTTTTAGAATATCACCAACTTTGAAAACTTTATTATTTCGCACAGTCTCTTTCTTAACAACGAAAGAGTGAACAGAGTTATCACGAATAATCTTGATGTAGCTACGACCTTCTTCAACACTGTACTTGTCGGTATCTAACCTACCGCCTGACCATTCTTCATAGTCCTCTTTGGCAGCCTCAATAATGTTCTGGATACCTTCTTCCAGAGTTTCTGCTTTTTTAACCGGAATCGTCATAATATTTTCCTCACCATTTCCAAACTATACTACTATTATCGTCTATTTGGGGGGGTATTGTCAACCCCCTACTAAGTTGTTGATTTATAAGGATTTACCTATAGGGGTTCGTCTATCATTCCTGATGCAGACCTCGACGCCTGTGGATAGGTGTTAAAATCAATCAGCATAAAGTTCTCGTCCCAACCAAAGGCCTCTCGAACCACGTTTGCAGATAGACCCTTGTAGACCTGATGAAGTCTCTTATCCTTTGCGTCACAGATAAGTTTAGCTTCACTCTCATGCAGTCCCTCTAACAGTTGAATGAACATCTGTTCAAGTCTGAAACGCGGCGTTGCGTTGTCACCCCCACGAATAAAACGGTAAAGTTTTTTTGCTTCAGTCGCAAGTCGAGTATGTTCTGTTCCAGCTGGGGCTTCATTTGCTGTAAAAGGAACATCACCATCTGGCATAATCCACATAACGTTGGGGTCAAAGGAAGCTTTAATCACCATGCGAAATGCGGCGGTGTTATTCTTCCTAAGTATCTCTACTTTTTGGCTTCTAGTTTTGGCCTTATGAACAAGGTCAAGTACTTCTGAAAATAATAGTGTACTGTCTGGCATCAAAATTCTCCAATTGATTCAGTCAAAGTTTTTAACTTTGAAGATATAAAATAATTTAACAACTTACTTCGGTCACCACATGGAGCAGAATCAAACTCGCCAAGAATATGTAATTCTAGTTCCTCTGGAACATTATCTAGGTTTATGAGTTTATCATTCCTTTGATAGTTTCGTTTGACTTTATCATGTAAATAATCAAAATCCGTCTGTAACATTACTTCAATCTTTTTCTTACTTAAAGGTTTCTGTCGTAGTCCATCTACGAAAGTATTATCTGGTGATAGAACATTTGGTATCCCATCACTAGAATCACCCTTCAGTATATGTTCTTTTATATATACGTTTGGGTCAATCCCATTTATCATCTTTTTAGTGTTAGTACTGTACTGTTTAACTTTTGGATACTTGTGTAATTGTATAAAGTCTTTGTCAGCAGATACAATTATGATATCCTCATTCTGATACTTCTTACAGAGAACTGCAATGATGTCATCAGCCTCTGCACCATATACTTCCAGATATTTGTAAGGTAAGTTTTCCCTTAACTCATCTTTAATCTTGTTGAGAACATCATAAATATCATCCCAATCTCGATTGTCTTTCTCTCGGCTCATCTTACGATTGAGTTTGTACTCTGGAAAGTAATCCCTTCTCCAATAATGTCTGGAATCCCATGTAAAAACTATCTCACCGTACTCTTGGTTGAACATAGTTCGATACATACGAACAGAGTTAAGTATCATATGTCGAACCATATTTTCATCGACAGTATCAGCCTTTGTCATATGTAAATGCATCATCAGACTCGCAACCGATATCTGATTCATGTCAAGTATTATCATTTCTCTACCTTATAATATGCGTTAAATGAAAGAGAACGTCTTTCTCCTTCACAGTAAAATGGATAAACAGAATGTCTTAACCAAGACGGAAACAAAAACATTTTTCCGACTTCTGGTTTACACATCAGAGTATCACTTCTGAAGTCTTGAGCTTCACCGTACATAAATTGTATTAACCCACTAGCTGGGTAATGATCATTATATTCTTTATCCATAAAGTCATTCATACCTTCGGGTATCTTGAGATACATAGCTGCAGAAAAATTTCCACTGTGTTTATGCCATGGATTGTATTCGTTTTTGTACTGACTGACTAACCAACATTGTGCGAGGTGAATGTTTTCTATAGATGGATGTAGGTTTACAGGAGTGCCTGGGCCTGTCATCTTATTCCATTCATATGCACGATTCTTTTCTATTATTCGTTGTAGATATAAAAGACAAGATTCTTTCATAAAGTCCAGAGTATACTTTCTTTCTTTTTTATCGGTCAAAGGAATCTGTACTTCTTTACTGACCTTACCAACAAGATTTTCGGAAAAGTCCCATTCTGCTGACGTTGTATCATCCCTCAGAACTTCATCACCAACCCTATTAACGATTTCGATAAACCGATCTGGTACTTCACATTCCATAATGGTTGGACTAAAAGGTTCTAAAAACTTTACTTCATCACTCATCTAAATTTTCTACAATATTATCTAGTATCTCAATTAGTCTTTCAGTGTCAAAATGAGAATATTTAGTTCTTTCTTCATCCTCACCAATAACCACTATAGTTTGTATAAACTTTGTCATTGGATGGGAATATCCCAATTCCCGATTGAGCATTGATTTTATGCACTCGTTTATAAAACCAATCTCCCGACTAAAATTCTCGTCTTTGATATTAATGTTATTTTCATTCATGGTATGAATGAGTTGAACCATGACTGTTTCGGTTATATTTTCAATGAGTGACCTATCTTCTCGAAGTCTTTTTTGTTCTTCTTTACGTTGACCTTCATTTTTTCCAGAGTCCTTCCAAGGCCCCATGATTATATTATCCTCCATGTTATTTTTCGTCATCTTGCGGGCCTGCTATAACAAATCTTGTCACTTTCTTTTCTTGATACTCACCGCAGAAGTCATCAATCCAAGAACCCCCACTAAGATAAGCTTCACAGTGTCGAATGTATCCTCCGGTTGATGCAACTTTTGCTATCGAACCTTTTACATTCGTACGAACTTCACTTCTGTATTTTTGCAATAAACCTTTTTGTGTCTTAATCCACCGCTGAACATTCTTTAATGAGAATATGCTGTCCTCTGATGTTGCAAGCACACTCGGATGTATGTTTTTATACTTGGGTGGATTCTTTTTAAATCTTTTCTCTCTCGCAATCGCAAGTCGTTCTACAGCCGCAACCCTTTGTTCTTCACTCATTGGTTTGCGTCTTTTGCGAACTTTCTTTACAGCAGGATCAGTCCACTTATCATTCTGTGTTTTCGCAATAATTTTCTTAACCATGTTAATATACCTTATCGACCATTATCTCTCGTCCAAATCGTTACCAATCGTGTAACCCACAAGTAAACCACCAGCAGCTGCCGCTGCAGATACCAATGGGTCACTATTATTGGTGAGTATTGTCATTAAGACTGATCCGGTAACCGCACCTGCCCTTGACATTCCCTTGAATTTTGGTTCTGAAGCCCAGACACCTTTGCCTGGCAAGTAATAATCTTTAGATGAACAATAGGAACCACATCCATTGTATGCGACTCCACTTGGAACATTAGGGAAAGGTATCCTACTACAACCAGATATCCCCAATGATAGAGCTATCGCACCGATAATAAAGACTTTATTCGATTTCATATCTGAATAAACATAACGACTGTTACGAAAAATGCTAATGTGTAGATAGATACGGCAAGAAGGAGGGCTTCTATTAGAAATTTAAACATTTAAGCTTCATCCTCCAACTTGACGAAAAGCTTTTCACCATTCTCATCAATTTCAATTTTGACAAACTTCTCTTGTTCAAGCCAGTCCATCGTCAAACTTATTGCATCACGAATCACAGATTGTTTACCCCACCAATATGCACCATACATACAAACGAGCACTAAAATTGTGTGTGTAATTGTACCCATGTTACTTTCCTAGTAATTTAATGTGAGCTCCAAAGTATTTAGTAAACACTTCTACAAGATTCTCGTAATCACTAGATTGCATTTCCATAACGATACGAGTTCTTTCCTCATCATCAAATCCCATCTTAGTCCCAAGACGATTTGCATAAGACATTAAAGCAAATGCGTTTCCATCAGAACCTTTAAGATCTAAGGTCAACTTTCCATCCATTACCACACTCATTAAAAACCACCTAATATTGCATAACCAAACATGAAACCACTAGATATATAACAAACCACACCAAGGAAAGTAAGTGCAATTCCTTTAAATGTGTCCTTTTTCTTAGTGGTAATGGCCTCTGCATAATCTCTCATAACCATAATAAACCTCGCCTATTTCAAATTACCTATCTATAATAAGGTATTTAGGGGGGCATTGTCAACCCTTTATTTTTTCCTTATAAATCAATAACTTATGACTATCTGGTCATCACTTTATTCAAAGGATTATTAAGAGCTTTGTTGATTTTAAGTTCTATCTTTTCTTCAAGTTCTTGCATATCAGATTCCATTTGGTTGATTGCTTCTTTGAGGTCTGTTTGAAATTCTCGACTGTCATCTTTGACTCTGCTTTCTGTGTCCTCGACTATTTTCTCGATACGTCTGACATCACTTCGTAAATCGTTCTTGAGATCCTTTGCAACATCAGCTACAAGATTTACTTCTTCAAGAATCGTGTTCACTTCTGTCTTTATCATTTCAAGTTCTGTTTTTACTACTTCTAGTCTTTTATCAAAACCACTCATATCAGGAGCAACATAAACACTGATTTTTTTCTCCATAGATAAGTATCTACTATAGAGTTCAAAGCCTCCCCATAGTCCACCGATGATTGTTCCTAGTAGTGGGACAATCAATAATAGTTTGGAACCTCCTATCTTTAGTCCACGGTATTCTATTTCAGACATTTTTTATCTCCCTAATATTGACTGTTAATTAAATTATCCATTTGCATACCTTGTGCGGTTGTAAACGCATCACCATAAGGATCTATTAATCCTTCTTGTGGATAAATGACCGTAGACGCATACCAATCAGTATTATACTGATCGGCCAGTGATACGGTTGAATATTTTGGTGAACCGATCACATTCATAAGTGCAAGTTGAGTTGCTTGTGAAGCTGAATCATAACTGTTTGCAATACTAGCCATGATTCTTTTTGCAACTGCGGCGGCCACTTGTTTCTTTATTTGTTCTGTCTTCGCTTTCTGCTCTGCACTTTTTGTTTCTGTTTTTGCAACTTCTACCTTAGCCTCTGGTGCAGCCTCAGATGCTTCTGCAACTTCTACTTCTGGTTCAGATTCAGATTCAGACGATGTTTCTGCAACCTCTACTTCTGGTTCAGATTCAGATTCAGACGATGTTTCTGCAACTTCTGGTTCTGGTTCAGATGATGTCTCGGCAACCTCTACTTCGATTTCCATCTCTGGTTCAACTTCCACATTCATTTCTATCTCAGTCGCAACTTCCATCTCTGGTTCAACTTCCATGTTCATTTCCATCTCTGGTTCAATATCCATATCCATACTCATTTCCATCTCTGATGCCATTTCCATTTCAATTTCTGCAGCCACTTCCATTTCTACCTCTGCAACTTGTGGTTCAATCTCTATTTCTATCATTTCTATTTCGCCACCGATATCCTCTATCGAAATGGTTGCCATGCCACCTGTTTCAGCAATATTGACTTCGACTTCAAAAGAATCTATGACTGTTCCAAACTCGTCATTTGTTACCTCGACAGTGAACGATGTATCTGGCTCCAGTGTCACAATCTCATCAAGTTCTAATACTTCTAACTCTGCAACCTCCAGTGGGTTTGTATCACCGTCCTGTTCGTTGATGTCTGGTATTTCTATTTCTGTTTCTATAAACTGTATGACTTCTATATCTCTTTCAACTGCAACCTGTACGATTTCTGTGACTTCTATATCTCTTTCAATTGCGACTTGTATGGTTTGGGTAACGATATTAGTAACCTGTTGCGTTATCAACTCTATCTGGTCATAAACAAGATTCATATATGGGTCACTGAATATTGGCCCATACATTCCACAGCAGTATCCAGCATCAATCCCATAGAAAGAAAATTCTCCTGTTAAATCAAAGTAGTTATTTGAACCTATGGATTCTTGAAAAGTATAATCTCTTGTGCCACTAAAGTCTAAAAGAATATCATCCTCAAATGTTTCTACCACACTACTACCTGATGTTAGTTCTAACTTAACAATAAAGTTATCTTTACAGTCACCATTTGTTTGACTGCATAAAGGTAAGCTTGCGTTACTACTATGTGACTGAACTGTTACACCGTAGTTTATATCGAAGCCAGCATTAATTTCTGGTATGCTCAAAAGATCTTCAAAATCAATATCTGTTGAAAATGTTCCACCTTGATGGCCCGTACAGGCTTCACCCGATGTACAATAATTTCCTTGCGTTGCACTAGTTGATGCATCACCAGATGTACTCCAGCTGGATAAAGCATCAAGAGATATTGCCTCCTGTACATTTGGGGTAACTTGTTCTACTTGTACCTCAGTAGTCACCTCTACATCAATTTCCTGATCAACAATCTCTGTTATTGTCTGAGTTGTAGTCACCTCTTGATCAACAAGCTCTGTTATTGTTTGAGTTGTAACCACTTCCTCAATAATCGTGATAGTATCGCCCCTTGCCGAACCAGATACTCCCAATGATAATGAAAATATTAGTATCATGCACAATAAAAAACCATACACAGCAATAATTCCGTAAATCTTTTTTGCAAACTTTACTCCAACTCTTTTTGTTAAATCTTTTAACATGATGCTGAAGCAACTAATCTCCTTCCTCCCAAGCTTCTCTTGCAGAATAACCTATTCCCCCTCTTTTAAATCGGTCTTCTCTATTTTGGGAGTCATTTTTTTCATTATCTAATGCGAAAGGAATCGCGCGGCCTTTTCGAGAGGAATTTTTTTTATCTGGATTTTCATCTAAAGAAGTGGATTTCCTTGGAACATTCCGTGGATTTTCTTTCCATGCAACGAGTGCTTCGTCACCTATTTTTCCTTTATACGGACAAGGTGTACCAGCCATCATCATTGCGTCAAAGACTCTATAGTCTTGACATAATGTTGATACAGCCGCCACCTTCATGCCCATTGCATATAGCGAACGTGAAAGTTTTAATCTCTCACAGTTTTCGTCTTTAATGGTAATACCAGTTGCAAGGCCTACCACACTGGATTGTATTCCAGCAGTATATCCACTCTTACAAACGTCAGTGTTATTGATGATAACATTCGGTGCGTTCGCAGTTGGCGGCGTCTTATCAATAGTAGTTGTACCAGTGATGGTATTCGTACCAGTTATTGTAGACGTAACTGTATTTGTATCAGCTGCAAAAGTTACATTGTAAAACATAATGAAGAACATAGACAAAAAGATTGCCTTCTTCATAAGTTTGTTTTCCTCTCTCTCTAAGGAATCCTCTCTCTAAGGATACTTATAGTATATATTAAGTATTTAGGATAAACAATTATTTATCATGTAATTTAACGAAATATTCTGCATCAACTAAAACAAGGGGATTAGTATTGTTACGTTTGAGAACGACTACTGGTTCATAGTCTTTTGAGTTTTCTTGTGCTTGTTCATATGATTTCCATACGTTAACACTTTCTTGATTTTTACATTCAATAGAATAGGGGAACTTTTCTCTGGCAGCTCGTGCCATAATTAAATCTTCACCACCCGCACCCATAGAACGACTTTCTATATCCTCTGGGTGTATGTTTAATTCTTCTATGAGAAGATCACGAAACCATTGTTGTAATCTGCGACCTTTAGCTTTCGCACTCTGGGTTTTCATTATTTACCTTATTGTAAAGTTCCGAATCATCCGAAACCATCCCCCACCAGTTCCAACGACCATCAGGCTCTGCTCTAGGCATCGCTCGACCATGACCCCATTCGGCAAAAGGTAATGGCATTTGATCACGATGTATTGGAGTGGGGCTCTCCTTTTCATCTTTCATGTTTTTAATTTTCATTTTTAATCCTTCAATCTCTTCTCTCAGTTCTGCATTTTCTTTAGCTCTATTTAATGCAGTCTGATTTATTAAACGTATTGTATTTTTCAGATCCTCTCTTTCATCTGACCAATAACCCATCTAACCCCTCTCTCTGGTTGATTGTCAACCACTAGTATTTTACACAGTTATCACAAGTACAATAATTACAATCGCAGTCCTCTTCATCACAAACAGTTGCACAATGTGGCTCATCTCCACACGTTGTACAATAATTGATATGATGTTTATCAATTATTGAGCTCTTCTCTGTAGTATTCTTCGAGCTCATCTTCCATTTCCACCTCTAATTCTTCACCGCAAAATGTACAGTGTCTTATTATATAGTGATGTTGGTTCATATTGTGACCGATAACAAACTCAGCTTCGCATTTCTCACATACCTTTAATATGTTAATCATACAATTTCACATAAACCATTAGCACAAGCTAACTCCTGTGATGCAATTGTGGTATCAACTTGTTCGTATTTTGATAGTTGGCTCCAATCCACATCTTTGGGCATTACCTTCAAGAGTTTTTCATATTGTTCCCTATCACAATCCTGATAAGGTGCTTGTCGGTAAGTATGTTCACTGAAGGGTAAAAATGAAACTCCACTCATTTGATCAAAGTTTTTATAAACCCATGCGCCTACTTCCATCCACTCATCTTCTTT
>ERZ651768.318-NODE-318-length-36822-cov-8.812002_pt1 | contig 36822 bp, 38 predicted proteins | sample MGYA00514754_ERZ651768 | MGnify/ENA metagenome assembly ERZ651768
GTTAATTAAAACGGGTTTTATTATAATATTAAGAATCAAATATTTTTTAGAACAGGAGTTGTAAATTACCGTAATGAAATTGAAAGCAATCCTCCAAAGTAGTTTTTTTCTCATTACTAGTAATAGCTAAATTTCTTTGAAGGATTTTATGGATCAAAAACGTGGGATATTATTTGATTTAGACGGTGTTTTTTATGTATCAAATCAAGCGATTGATGGAGGGCAAAAACTCATTAACTCACTAAGAAACAAAAGTATTCCTTTCAGATTTCTTACAAATACAACCACAAAAACCCGAAGAGAAATAAGAGAAAAACTAGGCAGTTTTGGTTTACTAATTGATGAAAAAGAAATATTCAGTGCTGCCTACATAGGAATAAATTACTTACGGAGCATTGGTTCTCCTCCTTGCCATCTTTTGATTCATGATAATATTTATTCAGACTATTCTGAGTTTGATGTACATGACAGGAAACCGGAGTTTGTGGTAATTGGTGACAGGGGAAATAAGTGGAATTATGATGATCTCAATAAGGCATTCAGGTATTTGATGGAAGGTGCTGGGCTAATTGCTCTTCATAAAGGGAGGTATTTTCAAACTTTACAAGGACTAGAAATTGATATTGGCGCTATAATTACCGGGCTGGAATATTCCTCTGGCCAAACAGCTATATCCTTAGGAAAACCTAACCCAAATTTTTTTCAAACGGCACTTGAAGATATTTCAATTGGAAGTGGAAAAGCTATTATGGTTGGTGATGATTTGATTAATGATATTGGCGGAGCTCAAAGAACTGGTATGAAGGGGGTGCTTGTTCGTACAGGAAAATTTAGGAAAAGTGATTTATCACATTCTGATGTTAAACCGGATTTTATCATTGAATCAATTAATGAATTGGAAGATATACTCTCATTAATATGAAACACGAAAATACTCTATTTTCGAAAAACTTATTGAATTGGTATGATATAAATAAAAGAACATTACCATGGCGGAGTGAATCAGATCCCTATCGAATATGGTTATCTGAAATAATGCTTCAACAGACCCAGACTGAAAGAGTGAGTCATTACTACTTTAAATGGTTAAAAAGATTTCCTTCTCTTAAATCTGTTGCAAAGGCTAAGGAAGAAAGTTTATTAAAGGTTTGGGAAGGTCTCGGCTATTACAATCGATGCCGTAATTTTCATAGTGCTGCCAAAACTGTTATAAAAGATTATAATGGTAAAATACCTAATGAATTTGAGCTATTCAGGGCCCTTCCGGGCATAGGTGATTACACTGCAGCTGCTGTTTTATCAATAGCTTTTGATGTTCCGCTTCCAGCTATTGATGGAAATATAAAACGTGTGATGGCACGGATGCTGAGAATAAAAACCATTACAAAATATAATTTTAGGCGGGTACAAAAGGAGTTAGAAAATTTTATTGATAAAACCCGACCAGGAGATTTTAACCAGGCCTTAATGGACCTGGGCAACCAGGTTTGCCGCCCTAATCAGGCTCATTGTTATGCCTGCCCTATGAAATCTTTCTGTAGAGCTGCACAGACCGATCATCCGGAGCAATATCCCCGGCCTGAATTATCTAAAGATATTCCTCATTACGATGTTGTTGTGGGACTGATATGGAAGAAAGGCCGTTTCCTCATATTAAAACGGGAGAACCGAAAACATTTAGGAGGACTTTGGGAACTCCCGGGAGGGAAAATTGATTATAGAGAAAGCCCTGAGAAAGCCTTGATACGGGAAATCAAGGAGGAATGTAATGTTGATGTTATCTTGGGAAAGAATACCGATCCAATTAAACACCGATATTCCCATTTTGCCATTACAGTAAGAGCATTCCATTGTCAATTATATAATGGTAAGAAAGTTTTTTCAAATCAACCCAACCGATGGATAACACCTCAACAAATAATTGAATTTCCTTTTCCAAAAGCTAATCATAAGCTTTTCGCCAAAATAAATTTTGAGGCTGACAATGTTTAGGACTTTAATTTCTCTGATTTTATGGCCTCTGACGTTTATTGTTTTCACTTTTGTTGTGGGGGGAGGGTATCTGTTTTTACTTTTATTTATTCATCCAGAAAAACTTCATCCTTTTGCACGAATTATATGTCGAATACTTTTAACAACAGGTGGTCAATGGCTCTCTGTGCGTGGGACGCCTCCTCCGAAAAAAGGACAGCCATATTTGTATCTCTTCAATCACCAGTCATTGTTTGACAGTTTTATGCTTGCAGCGGCTATTCCTCATTACATTACGGCTGTAGGAGCGAATAAACAGTTTAGTTGGCCAGTATGGGGTTATCTTGTAAGGCGATATGGTGTCATTCCAATTAAACGAAGGAAACTGAAAGCTGCAATTCACAGCTTGCACTTAGCTGAAGAGGCTGTTCAAAAAGGAACTTCTTTTATTATTTCACCGGAAGGTACCCGTACGCTCACAGGAGAAATGGGACAGTTTAAAAAAGGCGCTTTTCATGTAGCAAAAAATACCGGTATTACCATTGTTCCTGTTGGTATTCAAGGAGCCTTTGATGCTAAAAACAAAAATGATTGGCGGTTAACACCGGGTATACTTACGTTACATTTTGGGGAATTAATTAAGAAAGAGGAGTATAATAATATGACTGTAGAGCAGTTAAGAGATTTTACTAGAAATAAAATTAGTGAATTAATTCAATCTAACTAGACTAACGGTTAGCTAGTAAAGAAATTTAACAGATTAACTAAAGGAAAAACGTATGAGTTCAAAGATTTTATTGAAAACAATTAAGGAATATCAAAAAAGCATTGAAGAAAATGCTCAAATTAAACTGGCACGAAATGCAGCGGCACGAGGGGAGATCACGGATCTGGCCATGGATTGGGAAGCTTTCCGCAGGATTGACCATACATTTTCTGAAATGGTCAGCGGTCAGTTAGAAGTTACTAACCAGAAATCAAGCGGGAGGTGTTGGGGTTTTGCAGGCCTCAATCTTTTCCGGATTTATCTGGGGCGGAAATATAATTTGAAGCGATTTGAATTTTCTCAAAGTTATTTCATGTTCTGGGATAAAATTGAAAAAGCCAATTATTTCCTGGAAAACGTTATACAGACTTCTGTAGAACCGTGGAATAGTCGACTTATAATGTATTTATTGGAAAACCCGATTCAGGATGGCGGACAATGGGACATGTTTGTGAACCTGATCCGGAAGTACGGTGTGGTACCACAAACGGAGATGCCGGAAAGTTTTCAGTCCAGTAAATCTATGCGTATGAACCGAATGATTACTCGCAAACTCCGGGAGTTTGCCAAGTCCCTGAGGGAAGCTTATAACGAAGGGAAAAATTTAACAGTTCTCCATAGGATGAAAAAAGAAATGTTGGCAGTTATTTATCAAATGCTTGTCATTCACCTGGGGGCCCCGCCGGTTCGGTTTGATTGGCAGGTGAGAGATAAAGATAAAAAATTTCACCGCTTTGAAAATCTAACTCCAAAACGATTTTTTTCAGATCACGTTGGACTAAACCTTGATGACTTCACCTGTCTGATAAATTGCCCCATGTCGGATAAAACCTATAATGAAGTGTATACTGTGGAATATCTAGGAAACGTAGTTGGGGGAGATATCATCCGATATTTGAATCTACCCTCTTCCCGTCTGAAAGAGTGCGCTGTTCAGTCTATCCGCGATGATGATCCTGTGTGGTTTGGCTGTGATGTGGGCAAGTATTTCCATCGCGACCTGGGTGTTATGGATATGGATTTGTTTGATTTTGAACTCTTTTATGGCACAAATTTTCCCATGAATAAGGCAGACCGCCTGGAATATGGAGACAGCCAGATGACCCATGCCATGCTGTTTACCGGAGTGGATTTGGATAAAGGAGGGAAACCTCGAAAATGGCGTGTGGAAAACAGCTGGGGCAATAAACGGGGAGATAAGGGATACGATATAATGACAGACAAATGGTTTGATGAATATAATTATGAGATTGTAGTTCACAAAAAATATTTGTTTGAGAAAGAATTAGAGATTTATCAAAGAGAGCCGGTAAAGTTATCGCCATGGGATCCTATGGGATCTTTAGCAAGATAACGTTTCTTTTATTATTGTGAAGGATAAATTTCTTCTATCGCCTAATGTAACTTTTCTCAACCACGGTTCATTTGGTGCCTGCCCGCAGACGGTGTTTGAAAAATATCAGTACTGGCAAAAGGAACTTGAACGCCAGCCTGTACAGTTTATGGCAGAAGATGTTTATACACATCTGAAAACAGCACGGGACAGTTTGGGTGAATTTGTTGGATGCGAAAGTGATGATTTGTTTTTTGTCCCAAATCCAACCACAGCAGGGAATACGGTCATTAACAGTTTGGACCTGAAGCCGGGTGATGAAATTTTGACTACAGATCACGAGTATGGAGCCCTTATCCGGGCGTGGGAGGCTTATTGTACTATGTCAGGCACAAGACTTATTCAGCATGATATTCCCCTTCCGGTTACCACCCATGATAAATTTACCGAACATTTTTGGGATGGTGTTACTGATCGGACAAAAGTCATTTTTATAAGCCAGGTTACGAGCACAACTGCACTTATTTTCCCTGTACATGAAATTTGCCAGCGTGCTCGGGAACGAGACATTCTGACCATCGTTGATGGTGCCCACGTGCCGGGTCAGATTCCACTGAATATTTCAGAAATGGACCCGGATGTGTATATAGCCGCTTGCCACAAATGGCTTTGTGCTCCAAAAGGATCATCTTTTCTCTACGTACGGAAATCATATCAAATAAAGGTAAAGCCTCTGGTGGTTAGCTGGGGAAGTGAGGGGAATGATCCATCTGGATCGCCTTTTTTGCTGGAAAACCAGTGGCAGGGAACTCGGGACATGAGCGCATTCTTGACTGTTCCCGCAGCAATAGAATTCCAGAAGAAGAACAACTGGAATAAATTAACTGTTTCTTGCAGACATCTTGTTAGAGAAACCCGGGAACGTTTGGATGAGTGTTTTACATTGAACCATCTTTGTTCCAACACTGAAGAATGGCTTGGACAAATGGCAAGCGTGGAACTTCCAATTGAGGAACCGGAAAAATTCAAAATTGCATTAATGAAGAAGTATTCCATCGAGGTCCCTGTTTTTTTGTGGAAGGATAAAATATTTTTAAGATATTCATTCAATGTGTACAATTCTCAACAGGATGCTGAATTGTTAGTTTATGCATTGAGGAAATTAGTTTAGTTGAAAAAAACTCTTTTTTCTACTTGATTAATCCGGCATTCTCCAATGCTTTGTGCCAGCAATTGACTTTACTTTTTTGTTGATCTTTCGTCATTGAAGGATGAAATGTTAAATTAAAATAAGATTCTTCAAATTTTGAAAGATTTTTTTCTTTAGGTCGTATTAGTTGATAAACACCATAAGCAGTTCGATCTTTCATTGTGGAATGACATACAGGTAGATTAGTCAAGTCTGCAATAAACTGTAATAGAGGGGGCCGGGCACCTCCACCGCTGGCAGTTAATTTTTTTGGCCAGGATGTTGCAATAGGTTTTATCTGTTCAAGGATATCATATGTCAGGAACCCGACAGATTCCATTCCTGCCCGAATTATATCATTGGGATCAGAAGTGTCAATCCCCTCATAAATATCTGGAAAACCGCTGCTCCAATAAGGTGCTGCCAAGCCTGTGAAACCGGGGATAAAAACCCCGTTTGTTTTTCGTTCCTGACAGCGCTTATGCCAGTGCATCTGCTTGTGCGGGATGTTTAATTCCTTTTCCAAATGATAAAAAAGAGAATTACAGGCATTGATTGTGCCTTCCACCATGAACATTCTGTTGGTGTTAGAGGATGTTAAAATGCTGGAGATTAATCCAGGAACCAAAACCGGCCTATCCCCCACATTGAATTGAACGCTTCCAGATGTCCCGAAGTTCATGGCCAGGGTGCCAATCTTCCGTCCACCCTGACCAATGAGAGCTGCTTGCTGATCTCCAACGACACATTTGAGTTGAATATTGCCAGTTGATACAGTTCCGAATGAATGTTCTATTGGAACAAGTTCCGGAAGGCTGAATCTTGGTACTTGAAATAAGTCTAAAAGTTTTTTAGACCACTTCCCCGTGGATAGATTAAAAAGCAAAGACCGGCAGGCAATGGATTCATCTACAGCAGGTGTCCCGGTCAAAGCGTGGGTCAGAAATGCACTTAAAGGTCCAAATAAAATATTTCCTGAAAGGACTTCCTGTCTTAGTGTTCTGTCTTTTATGAGGCAATGGAGAAATTTTGGTCCGCCGAAATGAGCGCTGAGGGGAGTACCGGTTATGCGTTTAATTTGGTTTTGATGGGGTTCAAAATCTTTGATAATGGAATATGCGCGGCTATCCTGCCAACTCAGAGCTTGTGTGCGAGGCTCCATTGATTTGCGCTCCCAAAACAGGAATGTAGATCGTTGGACTGCAAGGCCCATAGATTGAATGGTACCCCCCTTCGCTTTTACAACTGACAAGGCCTGATCAATCAGGGATCTGCAGGCTTCAAGGATAGTGATCGGGTCACATTCAACATGATAGGGTGCCGGTCGCATCAACGAGTGCTTAATTTTAGCAGAATGTTCTAAGGTCCCTTGAATATCAAAAAGGAAAGATTTTGTGGAAGATGTTCCTTGATCAAGAACCAGAAAACTGATTTTCTTTTTATTAGTTGAAGCGGTCAATGAATTTATTGATCTATTGTCCTTAATGTGGGTATCGAAGCACCGATAATCCCACATAATGCCCCTCCTATTCCAAAGAAAAAGAAAACTTCCTGAATAGGAATAAATGTATTCAAAAATCCTACAAGCCCAGCAGACAGGGATGTCATTCCTGTCACTCCAAGATGCACCATGGAAAAGAGACGTCCATGGTATTTGGCAGGTGTGTGCCGTTGGATGATGGCAGTGCGGGAAATGGTGATGGTAGGAATCCCCATACCGTGCAGGATGATCAATATGATAGTAACAGGAACGGTAGGAGCCCAGTAAAAAAAGGAATATGTCACCCCGTCCCAAATCATACCTGCGAGCAAAAGTTTTCCAAGACTCAATCGATCAGAAAAGCGGTAAACGGCAAAGGCGCCCAGGAGCATCCCCAAAGCCATCCCGGCTTCGATAAATGCAAAATCAGAGGCAGTTCCACCTAAGTACATTTTCACCAGGATCGGCATACCCACAATAGCTGGTCCCATAATAAAAAGGTTGTTTATGATCGTAAGGAAAATGAGGAGACCAATGGCAGGATGCTTTCGGAGATAGCCTAGTCCAGAAAGAAGGTCCTGAAAGGTGGTGGAAGAGTTCTCTTTTTTAAGGGTAGATCTAGGAATGGTGATCATGAGCAATAATAGGATAGCTATTAAAAATGACACTGCATCAAAAATAAAGAGATTCCTGAGGGACAGAATTCCCAGAAGAATTCCTGCTAAGGCTGGTCCTAACAAAAAAGCAAGATATCCGCTGGTCGTTAGTAAAGAATTTACCTTAACTAATTTTTCTTTAGGAAATTTTTCTGCAATGAAAGCATTGAGTGCAGGTGGAAACAGAGTCCCGAAACTACTGCGGATAAAAGCAAGAAAACCAATTAGCATGATATGTTTTATACCATAAAATAACATAATTGGGATAATCATCACAGTTAATGCTTGACTTGCATGTGAAAAAACCATGAGATAAAAACGATTAAACCTGTCAGAAAGCACTCCGGCATAAAGTCCAAAAAGAATAGCCGGCATGTGGGCACCCATGGCTACCAGCCCCGTTAAGACAGAAGAACCGGTGATATCAAGCACAATCCATAAGAGAGCCAGTTGATAAATTGCATCCCCGGCAGCTGAGATCATCTGGGCTCCCCAAAGTAGAGCGATGTTTTTTTTCGCAGATATTTTTGTAATATTTTTCATCATCAACATTATATAATTTAGGATATAAAAGACTTTTTATATTTTAGTAAAATAGAGTAACCTTTTTTACTTTTATTTAATTTTGTTTAAGTTTAAGTCAATAATTGAACAAAAAGAAGTGTTGAATTTATTTTTCAAAATAGAATAAATTGACAGATGTTAAAAGTTATTAGAAGAATAGTTATTATTATTCAATTATAATTGAAAGGGAATTTAAATGACGTACATTATTGCAGAACCATGTGTCGGTACCTGTGATACAGCTTGTGTAGATGTTTGCCCCGTTGATTGTATCCACGGCCCCGAGGATTCCGAAGGGATGGGTGCGGAAGCAAAAGAAGACGGATTTGACCCAGCGGGGAAACAGTTATATATTGATCCCGAGGAATGTATTGACTGCGCGGCTTGCGAACCGGAATGTCCAGTAGAAGCTATATTTGAAGAAGATGAAGTTCCGGATGAATGGCATAAATATTCAAAAATAAATTACGAATGGTTTGGTCAGGAATATCCCGGCTAGTCTAATTTTTAAAAATATGAAAAGACGGCTGTTTATTACAGCCGTTTTTTGTATATAGATTGTATAAAATGAATAAAGATCAGATACTTAAATTACTTAAAACTATTCCCTATCCGGGCTTTACTCGTGATATAGTTTCATTTGGTATAGTAGAGCATATACAAGTGGATAAAAAGAATGTTAATGTAGTTCTAAAGGTTGCCGGTTCTGAAGATAAGCGTAAAACAATTCTTAATGCAGTCCGTAAAGCATTGGAAGATAGCGGGGAATTTGAAAAAGTTAATGTTACTTTGGTTACAAAAGTTTCTGATCAGCCATCTTCTGGTCCGGATGAAGGTATACAACCAAATCAATCCATAGCTGGAGTTAAATATGTGATTGCTGTGGCAAGTGGAAAGGGAGGAGTCGGAAAATCCACAGTGGCAGCAAATATCGCGGCTGCGTTGTGTGAAAAATCTATTCAGGTTGGATTGCTTGATTTAGATATTTATGGACCTTCTCTTCCAATTATACTTGGGTTAAAGGAACAACCTAAACTCACACAAGAACGTAAATTAATTCCGCTGGAGTTTCGTGGAATGAAAGTGATGAGTTTTGGTTTTCTCAGTGGGGATGACAGTCCTGCAATCTGGCGCGGTCCTTTGGTGGCACGAATGACAGAACAGTTTTTCAGAGATGTAGTATGGGGAGAGTTGGATTATCTTGTCTTGGATCTTCCTCCAGGGACCGGCGATGTTCAGCTAACTCTGACCCAGAAGATCAAAATCAGCGGCGCTGTTATTGTTACTACACCTCAGGATATTGCTCTGGCGGATGTGAGAAAGGGTGCAAATATGTTTCGAAAAGTACAAGCTCCTATACTTGGAGTAATTGAAAACATGTCGGGACTTCGGCTTGAGGGTAAGGTTTTAGATTCCAAGGGAACTCCTTTTACAAATGGACTCATTCATGTCTCAGGTGAGGAATCAAAATCCTTAAATAAAAAGGGGGAGTTTAACCTTTTACTGGATTTGTTTAAAACAGGAGGGGGCGCAAAGGAAAGCCAACGGCTTGGTGTTCCCCTGCTTGGCACTATCCCGATCTCACGTGAAATAATGGAAGCCACCGATGCTGGGGTACCAATCGTTTTCCAGAAACCCAATTCGTTTGTGAGCAAGATATACCGTGATATTGTAGAGCGAATAATGGAATCTGTATAGCCGATTATTAGTAAGTTTTTTCGTTATTTTAAAAAGAGTAATAAGTTAATCTTGTGGTATAAAGGGGGAACAGAATACTATCTTTTGTGTTGAATATGAAACAAATAAGGACAGATGCAACAGGATAGTTATAAATTGATGGAAAATAAGAAGATACGCATCCTTTTTATTTTCTTTTCTGAATGAAAACACACGAGTTAAAAGAAGCAATTGCACTGGAGGGAGCCCTACCCCGCCATATTGCCATTATTATGGATGGTAATGGACGATGGGCAAAAAAACGGTCTTTGCCTCGGGCAGCCGGTCATAAGGAAGGGATCAATTCCGTTCGGGAAGTGACCCGTGTTTGCGGGGAAATCGGTGTGGAATATCTAACACTTTATACGTTTTCAGCCGAGAACTGGAATCGTCCTTCTAAAGAGGTTTCTGCCTTAATGACACTTTTAATGAGCACCCTTCGCGTTGAGGTAAAAAAGCTACATAAGAATAATGTTAAATTAACTACCATAGGAGCTATTGAGAAGTTATCAAAAGATGCCCGGAAAATAATTGAAGAAGGTATAAAATTGACAAAAATCAACACAGGGCTAAATTTAATTCTGGCTTTAAGTTATGGAAGCCGTCAAGAAATCCTTAATGCTATAAAGGAAATTGCACATGAAGTACATAAGGGGGAGATTCTACCGGAAAGCATTACTATGGACACAGTAATGTCACACTATTATACTGCCGGGGTTCCCGATCCGGATCTTTTAATTCGTACTGGTGGAGAATTCAGGCTCAGTAACTTCCTATTATGGCAGATCGCTTATTCGGAGATATATATTTATCCATCCTATTGGCCTAGTTTTCGTGAGAAAGAGTTGCTTAAAACTGTGCATGAGTTTCAGCTACGTGAACGGCGGTTTGGGACCGTTGGCTAACAATTATCGAGTAATTTATAAAAATGATTAATAAATTGTTATTTTCTCTTTTCTTAGTAATGACTATATCCTTTGCACAAAGTCCACAGGAAATAAAATTGTTAAGCGTAGAAGTTAATGGAAACGTACTTGCAACTGATGATATGATTCGTTATACCGCAGGTTTAAGAGTAGGAAGAATAATAAAATCGGGCGATTTTGCCCGAAGTGTAAAGAGGCTCTGGAACTTGGGAATGTTTAAAAATGTGCAGATTATACTGAATGATGAAACTTCGGAGGGAATCTCGATCACTATTCTGGTTGAAGAAAACCCCATAGTGGGAGCAATCCGATATGAGGGGAATAAGAAAATCAAAGACAGTAAATTTGAGGAGGAAATCAAATTAATAATAGGCCAACGAATTAAACCACATTTAATAAAAGAAACTATTCAGAAAATCAAGGATTTATACTCAGAGGAAGGTTTTCTTTTGGCAAAAATAAATGGGGAGATTGAAGAAACCACAGCGGACAATCTAAAAAACAAGAAGGCAAAAGATCTTACAAAGGATATAGTTTTTTATATCACAGAAAATAAGAAGGTTAAAATAGGTAAAATTATTTTTGAAGGAAATGACGCTTTCTCCGATCGTCGCCTCCGAAGAGTATTGAAAGAAACAAAACAACAGAGATGGTATCTGTTTTGGAGATCTTATTTTGATAAAAACAAGTATAGTGAAGACAAGGAAAGTCTTGTTGCGTTTTATCGAAATAAAGGATACCGTGATCTTGTTATTTCATCCGATTCAATCAGTTACAGAAAAAATAAACGTAGAATGAATCTCCATCTACATATTTTTGAAGGTCCGCGTTATAAATACGGTCAATTTTCTTTAGAGGGAAATATCCTGTATTCTGATGATGAACTCAAACGTCGGCTGGGTTTATCTGTTGGTGATTATTTTAATGAAGAAGAGTTTAACAGTGCGGTGTACGAAAGAATGCAGGGACTGTATATGGATCGGGGATATATTTACAGCCAAATCGAGACTCAAATGACACCAGTCGGAGAAGATTCTCTAGATATTCATTTTGTGATTATTGAAAATAAAAAAGTATATGTACGCAATATTTTGATTTCTGGGAATACAAAAACACGAGAAAATGTGGTGCGAAGGGAATTAAAAATTTTTCCAGGTGATGTTTTTAACAGGAACAAACTCATACGCAGTCAACGGGAAGTATGGATTCTTAATTATTTTTCCAATGTGATTCCCGATGTAATACAAGTAGATGAAGACGAGGTTGATTTAGATATCTCAGTTGAAGAAAAATCTGCTGATCGGGCACAAGCAAATATTGGTTTTACAGGTGAATATGGAATAACAGGAGGAGGAGGAGTAGAGTTTAATAATTTCAGAGGACTCGGACAGCGGCTTAACCTCAGTTTTAACACAGGCACCAATTATTCTGTATATCAAACCCCCTCAAAATATCGTTCTGTTAGCCTAAGCTTCACAGATCCAATGGTTATGGATACACCAAATCTTGTTGGATTTTCTGTGTTTTATACCTTTCGGGGAGCTGCGACAAACTATTCATTCCCACTAGATTTTTCAATGTTTGGAGGGAGCCTTAGTTGGGGACGACGCTTTAGGTGGCCTGATGATTTTTTCAGGGGACATTGGGTGCTAAGAGGCGTACAAAAAGAGTATAGTTCGGAGAGCTCGACTTCCACAGATCTTGGTCCTTATGAAAATCTTTTGGGGCAAATATCTCAGGGATTTAACATAACACAGGTAATTACAAGAGATAGTCGTAATAGACCCGAGTTCACAACATCTGGATCTAGGTTTTCACTAGAAACTACAATATCTGGTGGTCCATTAGGGGGAAATGAAGACTTTCATAAACATGTATTGAATTTGGAATGGTTTACCCCTACATTCTGGAAATTTGTTTTGATGAGTTCTGTTAAATTGGGTGCTATTAAGCCATTGCAATCAAATAATGAAGAATTATCTATTGTCCCGTTTGATGAAAAATTTATTATGGGAGGAAATGGAATACCCTATGGAAATATGCTCCGCGGTTATCCCGATAATTCTATTGGTCCACTAACAACAAGCGGTCGTCCTATTGGAGGAAGTGGAATGATAAAGTTTACGTCAGAATTTCGCATTCCATTTTCTGAAAATCCTGTTGTATATGGCTTGGTATTTGGTGAGATGGGCAATGTGTGGGACACACTAGATATGACCGAACCATTTGGACTTACCAGAACAGGTCCGCTATCGTTAAAACGTAGTGCAGGTGTTGGTTTTCGTTTCTTTATGCCAATGCTTGGTATGCTTGGATTTGATATGGGATATGGATTTGATGATATAACAGGGATAGGTAAGCCTCAAGGCTGGACCTATACAATAACCTTTGGTCAACCCTTTTAACTTTAAAGGAGGTAATGTGTTTAAAAAATTAAACCCATCGATAGTGTTAACGGCTTTAATTCTTCTGCCGGTTTTTGTTAAGGGAGAAGTAAAAGTTGGTTTTGTTCAATCTGACCGTATTCGGATGGAATATGAGGATTTCAAAGAAGCTGAGTCTCAATTACAACTTGAATTTCAGAAGGTACAATTTGAGTATCAGGAAATGCTATCGCAGTTAGACAGTTTAAAAGAAACCTATGAAACTCAACGATTGATGAGTTCGCCGGAGTGGCGAAGGGAAAAAGAGCAGGAAATCTCAGAATCTGAAAGCAGGATTCAAACCTTCCAAGCAATAAAAGTTGGGCCTGAAGGTGAGTTATACAAACGCCAAACTCAAATGGAATATGAGTTGTTATCAAAGGTAAAAAAAGCAGTTGATAATGTTGCCATATCAAAGGGTTTTGATTTCATATTTGATGGATCTGTTTCTCTTCTTTATGGGAAACCTACTTTTGATGTCACTGATGATGTTTTGCATGAATTAAGGAAATAGGCTAATAAAGTGACAGAAAAAAGATAGTGGACGTTGGTGAGTAAATTAATAACCTTTTTATTCATTAATAACATTGCCTGCCTTGGGTGAACTGGCTGATTTGGTTTCTGGAACGATTTCTGGAAATTCGAATATAAAGATTGATGGTGTTTCTGAGATTCAAAACGGAAAATCAGGAACCATCACTTTTTTTGATAATCCCAAATACAGGAAATATATTTCAGAAACAAAAGCATCTGCTATAGTGGTTTCAAACGAAGCCTTTTTAAATGGGAAAAACGGAATCGTTGTTAATAATCCTCAACTCGCTATCGCAAAGATTTTATCTTTTTTTCAGGAGAAACCGGATAATTCAACAGGGGTTCATCCTACTGCCATTATTCATAAATCAGCAGAGATAGGCGAGGAAGTTACCATAGGTGCCTTTGCAGTGATAGATTCGAAGGTAAAAATTGGAGATAGATGTATTATAGGGCACCACGTTGCGATTGGAAGCAAATCACAAATTGGCGATGATGGTCTACTATATTCTCATGTGAATATAGATCAGGATTGTGTCATTGGTTGTAACGTGATTATACATAGCGGTACTGTAATTGGCAGTGATGGTTTTGGTTTTGTAACAGAAAAAGATGTTCATTATAAAATACCCCAGAATGGTTGTGTTATCATTGGTCAGGATGTAGAAATTGGAGCAAATTGTGCTATTGACAGGGGCACCATAGGGGAAACAAAAATAGGGGATAATACGAAAATGGACAATCTTGTTCATATTGCTCATAACGTAAAAATTGGTATAGGGTGTCTTATTACTGCTGGCGTAGGAATTGCCGGAAGCGTCGAGGTTGGTGATTACTGTATTTTTGCTGGCCACTCTTCGGTTGCACCACATTTGAAACTGGGTTCACGAACAGTTCTTGCCGCAAACGCAGGTGCGACGAAATCTCTCGCTGGAGGAAAGGTTTACGCAGGAATGCCAGCGAGGGAAATAAAAGAACAGAACAAGCGGGATGCAGTTTTAACAGAAATAAATATTCTTAAAAAACGTGTAGAAAAATTAGGAGAAAAAGCACCAAATTGATATCATTATGAAAAGGAAGCAACAAACAATATCCCGTCCTGCCTCCTGTACTGGAATTGGACTCCATACCGGGGTTGAGTGTACCATTACCTTTAAACCTGCACCAGAAGATTATGGGATACGTTTTATTCGGACTGATATTAAAAATTGTCCTGAGATCAAAGCAGACATTGACCATGTAGTGGATATCTCCCGTGGAACAACCATAGAGGAGAAAAAAGTGAAAATTAATACAGTTGAACATGCTCTTGCCGCAGTGAGTGGATTACGGATTGACAATGTGTTGATAGAATTAACCAGCAAAGAACCCCCAGTGATGGACGGGAGCGCAAAAGATTTTGTGGAAGCGCTTTTGACCAGTGGGATTGTCAATCAAGAGCATGATCGGAATGTCTTGGAAATTCGACGGGCTGTAAACTATACCGACCCCTACCGTGATATCGATATTCATGTTATTCCTTCCGATCGTTTCCGTGTGACCTTTATGGTAGAATATCCCCTTCCTTCTTTGGGGACTCAGTATGAAGCTATTTATAATATGGCCGAAGATTTTGCTGTAGAGGTAGCTCCGGCACGTACCTTTTGTTTTCTTAGTGAAGTAGAAATGCTCAAAGAAAATGGATTGATTAAGGGAGGCTCCCTTGACAATGCGGTTGTTTTGATTGACAAACTTCTTGATCGCTCTGAGATTAATCGTTTACGAGATCTCTTTGGTATTGAAGAAAATATTATTACTGGAGCCAATGGGATTTTGAATGGGAAAATACTTCGTTTTCGAAATGAGCCCGTTCGACACAAAACGTTGGATTTGATTGGTGATTTAGCTTTATTAGGCATTCCGATTAAGGGACATGTTACTGCAGCAAGAGCTGGTCATGCGAGTAATGTAGAATTTGTTAAAACATTAAAACGGGAATATTCTCAAGAAATAAAAGACTTGAGTTATAATTAAATAATGGGAGAATTACAAAAGAAAACGCATTTCGAAATTCAAGATATTGTCAAAATTTTACCCCACCGTTATCCTTTTATTTTAATTGATCGAATTGATGAAATAATTCCAGGAAAATCTTTGACAGCGATTAAAAATGTAACGGTAAATGAACCATTTTTTCAGGGTCATTTCCCATCCCAGCCTGTAATGCCAGGGGTTCTCACTCTGGAAAGCATGTCTCAGGCAGGAGCGTTTTTAGTACTTAGTTATGTAGAAGATCCACTAAAAAAAAATATGTTTTTTTCAGGTGCTGATAATGTTCGATTTCGCAAACCAATTGTTCCAGGGAATCAGCTATATATTCATATGAATCTGGTTAAACAGAAACTAAATATTTGTAAGTTTGATGGTAAATGTTACGTGGATAATAATTTAGTCGCAGAAGCAAAGTTGACTGCAAATATTGTAGACCGAGCTGGAAATTAAATATTTCAACGGAGATACACCCAACTGCCCTAGTTAGTAAAAGAGCTGAATTAGGGGAAAGAGTTTCTATAGGTCCTTATTCTATTATTGAAAGTGATGCAAAGGTAGGAAGTGGGACATCAGTTGGAAATTTTACCACTATAAAGCCAGGAACTACAATTGGTGAAAATTGTCAGATTTTTCATAATTGTACAATTGGTGAAATCCCTCAGGATCTTAAATATACTGGCGAAAAGACATTTGTACAGATTGGGGACAATGTAACAATTCGTGAATCCGTAACAATCAACAAGGGAACTGCCGCCCACGGAACTACAGAAATAGGAAGCAATGTACTCTTGATGGGTTATGTTCATGTCGCACATGATTGTATTATTGGGAATAATGTTATCTTTGCAAATCTTGTAACACTTGGTGGGCATGTTGAAGTGAATGAATGGGCTTCGATAGGAGGTGGAGTTGTAATCCATCAGTTTTGTAAAGTTGGTTCTCATGTATTTGTTGGGGGTGGATATAGAATTGTACAGGATGTTCCACCTTTTATCCGCGTAGCAAAAGATCCATTAGAATACTCTGGTATTAATAGTATAGGTTTACAGAGAAGGGGATTTTCTCAGAAAGAAAGAAACACCATTAAAAAATTCTATCGGTATTACTTCCGTTCAGAACTTACCCGAACGGCAGCTTTGGAAAAAGCGGAACATGAGTTTTCAAGTGACCCTAATATTAAAAAAATTCTTGAGTTCATTTATTCCAGTGAACGAGGAATTATTTAGTATAACTGAGAAGATACTTGATTGATGAACCGGTTTATTTTTTTTATTTTTTGTTTTAGTTTTTCTCACGCTCAGTGGATTTCTCTTAATCTTGATTCAGCCAACGAAACAGATCAAGTCAAAACATTTCTAACTGGTGTTTCACTTGGTTTTGGTCATCATACCAGGGCAATTCAACAACAACAACAACGGTTGGTTGCAGGAGTGTCATTTATTTATGCTAAGAACCTGAGCAAATCGGCGTTTAATGATAATCATCTTGGTGGAATACCAATTCTTTACGGGAGAATCTTAATATCAAATAACTTATTTTTTCAAGGGAAACTTAGCGGATTTACTTCAGAAGGTGATATTAGCCAACAAATCGGCTGGGGATTTATCTTAAATCTTTCGGATATTAATAATCACTCATCCTGGAAATTATCAACCAATTTTTCTCATGTTAAGAGCCCGGGGAATTTAAACCTTCGTGGTCTGGATGTCTTTCTTTCCAAAGAATGGGAAATCGGAAATATTTGGTGGTATTTAGGATTAGGAAAGAATTACTACAAAACCCGTATTTATTCAAATAATGATAGCATTCCTCCAGTGTTAGAGAGAGAAAATAATTATATTCAAATTGGGACTCAGCTTCGGTCAACATCTTTTATTTTTGTTCCACAACTTAAATTTCATCCGGAAATTGTTCAGATATCCCTTGATGTTATAAGGGGATTTTATTAATGGCAAAGCGAATTTCGATATTGGGATCAACAGGATCGATCGGGAGAAACACACTCAATGTAGTTGATAGTCTACATGGGGAAATAGAAGTGATATACATTACAGCAAGAAAGAATGCAGATGTACTTGTTCAGCAGGCATTGAAGCATAGACCTTCTGCTGTTGGGGTTATTGATAAAGAAGCAGCAAAAATTGTTGAAAACAGGTTAGCTGGGGAGAAAATAAATGTTCTGGCTGGTAGATCAGGATTGTTAGAGATAGCTGCAAGGGATGATGTTGATATAATGTTTAACGGCTTGGTAGGCTCTTCGGGAATGGAACCAACTTTATCAGCTTTGCACGCAGGAGTAGATGTTGCGCTTAGCAATAAAGAAAGTTTAGTGATGGCGGGTGATTTGATCAACAGGGAAAAGTTAAAAACAGGCACAACCTTATTTCCCGTAGACAGCGAACATTCAGCTATATGGCAGTGTTTGGTGGGTGAAAATTTAGAGGATGTACGTAGGATAATTCTGACGGGCAGTGGTGGACCATTCCGCACAAGAGAGCTAAATACATTCTCTGATGTAACTGTGGAAGAAGCTTTAAATCACCCAAACTGGGACATGGGGGATAAAATTACAATAGATTCCGCCACAATGATGAACAAGGGACTGGAAGTCATTGAAGCCCATTGGCTTTTTGGTTTGGAATCGAACCAGATTGATATTATCGTGCATCCCCAGTCTATTATTCATTCTATGGTAGAGTTTAATGATAGTTCTGTAAAGGCACAAATGGGTGTACCAGATATGAAGGTACCGATTCAATACGTATTGACTTATCCAAAACATGCTCAAGCAACATGGGAACAACTTGACTTAGTAGAAGTTGGTCAACTAACGTTTGAAGAGAAGGATCTAAAACGATTTCCGTGTATAGGGCTGGCATATGATGCTCTGCGTGCAGGCGGTACAACCACGGCTGTTCTGAATGTTGCAAATGATAACGCAGTTTACAATTTCTTGGATGGTAAAATTAAATTTACCGATATTCCTCGAATCATAGAAAAAGCCTGTGAAGGCCATGAGTGGATCGAGTCTCCAAACTTGGAAGATTTGTTAAACTTGGAACTTTGGACGACAGAATTTGTAAAAAATGCCGTATAATAAATTTGACAGGAGAATTATTGTATGACCACAATGGGGGCATTTATAATAGTGTTGGGAGTTATTGTGATGGTACACGAGCTGGGTCATTTTTTTGCAGCCCGGTCCGTAGGTGTCCGTGTGGATCGCTTCTCTATTGGATTCCCACCGCGGTTTATAACAATTACGTCTGTGTCAGGCGGTTTTGAATTCAGATTGTTTTTTTATCGTAAGGATCAAGAAAGTAAGATTGCTTGGGGTCCGGTAAAGAGTTGGCGGATAAACAAACCTGGGCGAGAGGGTAGCGGAACAGAATATTGTTTGGCCATCATTCCATTAGGTGGTTATGTAAAGATGGCTGGTATGATCGATGAAAGTTTGGATGGAACAATAGAATATAAACCAGATGAACTCATGAGCAAGCCTGTGTGGGCACAGATCTGGGTAATGAGTGCTGGGGTTATTATGAATATTCTTCTCGCATTTATTATTTTTACCGGTGTGGCTTGGAACAATGGAACACCGGCAGTCAGCAATGAACCTGTAATCCACACTTTAGTTGATGATATGCCAGCAAAAGCCGAAGGATTATTGCCTGGCGACAGGATTCTTTCAGTTGATAATGTTCAAATCTTAACATGGATTGAATTATCAACTACTATTCATGCAATGCCCAATACTCCAATCACACTCACCTATCAGAGAAATGGTGTTGAATATGAACAATCAATTACTACAAGTTTTCAGATACAACCTATAAATGGTAAGCTGGATACGCTTGGTGCAATTGGTATTAAGCCGAAAATTATCTTTCAACCAATAGGATTTTTTGAAGCAACGCAAATGGGTGTTGTTTCAACCATAAGAGGTTTTGGCTTAATTGTTTTATCGATCAAGATGCTTGTATCCGGAGAGGCATCTGTTAGTGATTTAGGTGGACCAATTTTGATTGCTCAATTAGCAGGAGAATGGGCTCGCGCAGGCTGGATATCATTGTTGACATTTATGGCCCTCATAAGCTGTAATCTTGCCTTTATTAATTTCCTGCCTATTCCAGGATTGGATGGAGGTCACGTTTTTATCCTTCTTGCAGAATCATTGTTACGCCGCAAGTTTACTATTAAGACCCGAATGGTCATCCAACAGATTGGTATGGCCTTGTTACTATTACTAATGGTTACCGTCATGATTAATGATATCGTCCGGCTTTTTACAAATTAATGGTCTTCAACTTCATAACCATGGTTCCATATTTAATTTTTAATATAATTTGAACTGGTATTTTATGTATATCATTACTGAACCATATTGTCATATCCCCCTCATTTTTCAGCAGTGTTTTCCCTTCTCTGAATGGTCTGACTACCATACAATCAAATGTCCCAGCTGGAACTAAAACCTGTTCTTTCGATGTTATAATCATCTGAAATTCTGTCAAGGATTTATTATCAAATACAGTTAAATCTATGGTTTCTTCGGGGATTAATTCAAGCGTCCGGAAATAATAAAACAGCGAATAGGGATCGTATAACCTACTTTGTATTGGAATTGTATCGTTATTCACAATTGCTATTGAGTGATCATACATAATTTGAGTGTGAGAAGTGAATCTGTATTTCCCCTCCCGAATGTTTTTAGTCTGTTGATGAGTAAAAAATTCTTTTTCGTCTAACCACGAATCAATATTGTCTCTAATTTTATAAATCTTATCTGCTATTGGGCCAGTCTGAGCTTCATATCTCACATGATATGCAGGGAGGCTATTTACAGTATCAATTGACACAACTGTTAAAAACGCTTTCCCAGCAGGGATAAAATTAAATTTAGCTGAGTATTCTAATCTCTCGCCAACACTGAACGGTAATTTTTCAGCCAGAGCATAGTGATAAAAAAATCCTACTATTATAATGAGTGAATAAATATTATTTAATAGCTTCATTTTCTGATTATTTCAAAATGTGTTTTTGTCAGTTTTATTACTTTTGAGCCTTTCGATGGTGGAAGATCACCAGCATCAATCAGTAAATCAAAAGAAGATCCAAATAATTCCATAATATCATCAACTTTGTTTAATGGTGGCATACCACTATGGTTTACACTTGTCGTTGTAATCGGTTTGCCGAGTTGGCTTACCAAATCGATTCCAAAGTTATGATTTGGGATTCGAAGCCCTATTGTTTCGTCTTGTCCAGAGATTATTGGATGAACAAAACCTGTTTTTAATGGAACAATTACTGTGTTGGAGCCCTGTAATTGTTCAGCAACCATATTTTTTTGTTTGGGAGATAATTTTGAAATAGCAAATGCCATTTCCAAATTATTGATCAAGATACTTATTGGGCCTGTCCTCTTTTTAATGTGATTTAAGTTATTAATAGCTTTTTCATTAGTAGCATCCACACCAAAGCCATAAAGTGTATCTGTCGGATAAACAATGGTACCTCCGTTTTGTACAATTATTTTTGCTTCCTGAATAGCGTTTGGATCCGAAACTGAAATTCGTTTTGCAGAATAATTATTGTCCATTATTCTGAATTGATTTAGTTTTCCAACGTCGGTGCCACCAGAAATATTGTTCGGGGTGTTGTTTTATTATCTTTTCGAGAATTGTACTGTATCGTTGTGTTATCTCCTTAACCGTATCATTAGGTTTTGAAATAACTTTTTCACAGTTTATTTCATACTTATCTGATGATTGCCAAGTGCATGTCATAAATACCATTGGAGCGCCAGTGTTTTTGTGAAAATGAGCAGCACCTTTTGGTGTTGATGCCTTCTGATTCAAAAAGTTGACAAATATCCCCCGGTTCTTTGCGTCTTGGTCACTCACGAGACCAAGCAGCTTTCCTTCTAATAAGACCTGGTACATTTTTTCAATAGGTTCTTTCCGAAAGATATGACCAAAACCGCTCATCTCCCTTTGTTCTCTGGAAAACTGATCCGTTCCAAGGTTCCGCTGACGATGAGCCACCCCAATAATCGGATAACCATTGTAGCCAAGCCAAGCAGATAGTAATTCGAAAGCACCAAAATGCCCGGTGATTATAATGACACCTTTTCCTTGTTTTATTGCCCCGTCTAAATATTTTTTACCCCTGATAGAAATAGATTTTGAAAAGTAGGCAGAAGGGAAGGAAAAAAACTGGATAAAATTGTGCATAAAAAATTGATAACAATTTTTTAAAACATTTAGTTTCCATTGTGATGACCTTTTGGGGAATGAGAGGGCTATGTTACTTGCGGCTACGTGTTTTCGGATAGGGATACAGTGAAAAAAAAAGCCGGATAACTTCTGTGAGAATATTTGGTTTCGATAATGAGATCTGGTCTGGAGCCATTTCGAAAAACATCTTAATAGTTTGTAGGTAAGATTGTGAGTTAATTTCATGAAATACGGAAATGTACTATTTAGTGAATCAGTGAAATCTAACATAAATTATTTATGTTCAAGTATATTTTTAGCCTCCGTGAACATTTGCAACCCTTACAGAGTTCTATGTAAACTTATAGTAATGAAGAAACCTTTAATCCATCTATTTGTTTTCGTTTTTTGTAGGTTAGTTGCCTCTCAATCAATTGTTTACAAAATTCCTATTCAGGGGACAATTGATTTAGGTCTTCCCCCGTTTATTGAAAGAATTATTCAAAATGCTGAAGAAGAGAATGCAGATGCAATTATTTTTGATATTGACACATTTGGTGGAAGGGTTGATGCTGCGACTCAAATAAAGGATGCGATTCTTTCAAGTAATGTTTTAACAGTCGCTTTTATCAACCGCCGTGCCATTTCTGCAGGGGCCCTTATTTCTCTTTCCTGTGAGAAAATTTATATGACTGGTGGTGGTACTATTGGTGCTGCTACAGCAGTGGATATGAAAGGAAATAAAGGCTCCGAGAAGGTGATTAGCTACATGCGGGAGGAAATGGCCTCAACAGCAGAAAAGAGAAACAGGGATACAAATATAGCAAAAGGAATGGTTGACGAAGAATTGAGCTTTTCCTATTTGGTAATTGATGGGGACTCAGTAGAGGTAACCGATTTAGAGGGAAGGAAGGAAGGCAAGTTAATTACGCTTACAACTGAACTTGCCCTGAAATATAAAATTGCGGATGGCGAAGCAGAAACATTTGATAATGTTCTCGCTATCCTTGAAATGGATGATGCAGAAATACGGTCTGCCAGAGTGAATTGGTCTGAAAATTTTGTACGTTTCCTCACAAACCCGGTTGTGGCATCACTGCTAATGACATTCGGATTTCTGGGAATTTTGTTTGAATTACAGAGCCCTGGCTGGGGGATACCTGGCACCTTTGGCGCTGTTTGCCTGGCACTTTCCCTAGGAGCGTCCTATATTGCTGAACTGGCAACCATGACCGATTTGATCATCATCTTTGTAGGTGTTGCTTTACTGCTTGTTGAGGTGGTATTTATCCCGGGCTTTGGATTTGCAGGAATCGCAGGAATAGGAGTTCTTTTATGGGGATTGTACGAGTTGTTACTTCCGGATGTTCCAGTAAACCCGGAGGTAACATCAATGGCATTAACGGGTTTAACAATAGGAATAATCGGGGGAATCATCGGACTGGTACTCTTATTTCGCTTAATGACGAAAACGCGTTTTTGGACAAAATTAACTGCCCCAGGGATAGAAAGTCACGAAAAAGGCTACGATACATCCTTGGGATGGGAAAATCTTAAGGGAACTGAAGGGATTGCTTCAACAGATTTGAGACCATCCGGATGGATCAATATAGGTGAACAGCGTATATTTGTAGTCAGCGAAGGAGATTATATTTCTAAAAATGACCAGGTAAAAGTTTTATCCGTAGACGGGAATCGGGTTGTTGTTCGTAAATTAAACACAAATAGTTAGGAGAAACTTATGAGTATTGCTTCAATTATTTTATTGGCATTTGTACTATTCTTTGTTTTCGTAATCTTTTATTATGTCCCGGTTGGGCTATGGGTTCAGGCTGTGGTTAGTTTGGGTCTGGGTAGAATAACGATTATTGATCTCATCCGAATGCGTTTAAGAAAAATCCCTCCCAGGCTGGTTACGGATTCAGTTATTAATTCTCATAAGGCTGGTTTGGACACTATTACAACTGAGGATCTTGAAACCCACTTTCTTGCTGGAGGAAATGTAGCTAATGTGGTATCTGCGATGATTGCTGCAGATAAAGCAAAAATAGAGCTCCCCTTTACCACCGCCACTGCGATTGATCTCGCTGGGCGTGATGTGAAAACAGCGGTTCAAACGAGTGTATACCCAAAAGTAATTGATGCTCCAAAGAAAGGCACCCTTGCTGCAGTAGCAAAGGATGGAATCGAAGTGAAGGCACGAGCCAGGGTTACGGTGCGGACAAATATCCCCGGGTTGGTTGGAGGCGCAACCGATGAAACTATTATCGCCAGGGTCGGAGAGGGAATTGTAAGTGCAATCGGTTCATCGGAAACCTATAAAAAAGTACTGGAAAACCCGGATAATATTTCTAAAGCGGTTCTTGTAAAAGGACTGGATGCGGGCACAGCGTATGAAATTTTGTCCATAGATATTGCAGATGTTGATTTGGGAAAGAATATTGGGGCTAGGCTCCAGGCCGACCAAGCAGAGGCAGACCTTCGGGTTGCCCAGGCGAGGGCAGAAACGCGGAGAGCTATGGCTGTTGCTGAGGAGCAGGAAATGAAAGCACGGACTCAGCAAATGCAGGCCACGGTTGTGGAAGCAGAAGCGGAAGTACCGAAAGCCATGTCCCAGGCATTTCGTGAAGGCAATCTTGGGATCTTTGATTATTACAATATGAAAAATATTAAGGCTGATACAGGGATGAGAGATGCCATATCAGGTGAAGGTACCAGTGAGTCAACCAAACCTCCTGAACCTCACGAATAGCGTCGAGTAATTGAGAATTTATATGTTTAATCAGCCATAGGAGTATTTGGTAATGGAAGGAATTGGGTATTGGATATTTCTGTTGGCTTTGTATTTGATTTCCACGTTGGCAAAAAAACGGAAACAGAAAAAAGCATGGGAAACATTAGATAAAGAAGAAGAAAATCAAGGAGACACATCGTCACAACCTGATTTTATAGAGCAATTTTTTGGAGATTTGGTATCAAAGGAAGAAAAACCTATCATACCGGAGATGGAACCGGAGCCGGAAGAAGCTTATGCTGAAGAAGAAATCCCCATCGAAACTGAATCTATTTCACCTGAAGTACAGGAGGACTTATCTCATCCGTCTTTCAAAACGTATGAGTCCCATCTTGATAAGAGACATGTGGGAACAATTTCTCACTGGGATCTGCCTGAGAAAAAACCTGCGAGAGAATCCCTGGAAAGTATTTTAGGACAGTTGAAAGGTAAAACGAATTTACGGCGAGCTATTATTCTGAAAGAGATTTTAGAAAAGCCTTTAGCATTGCGGGATCGATCTCATGGGCACATTTCCTGACTTGGAAGGAGTCTTCAGACCAGTTTAGCGTATACTTTTTGGATTTGTGCTTTTAATTCTTTTTCGGTACCATTATTCTGTAGTGTAAAATCTGCCAGATTTACTTTTTCTTCATCACTCCACTGCAATTCAATCCTTCGCAGAACATCTTCTCTGGTAAGGTTGCTATTTTTTAGTACCCGTGACATTCGATGTTTCATATTAGCTGTGATGACAATGGTATAATCCAGATGGTTATTGAGCCCTGATTCAAATATCAAGGCTCCATCTACAATGAAGACAGGGTATTTATTTTTTGCTGAAACCTTATCAAATGACTTATCAATTATCTGGAAAATATGGGGATGAATAATGGAATTCAGGATAAATTGATGGTCTTCATCTTGAAAACTGACACGAGCTAGTTTGGCACGGTCAATTTTATTTTCCCCGTTCAGGATGTCGGTTCCAAATTCCTTGATGAGTTCATTCTGGATACTTTCGGAAGTGTCCAGCAATCGTTTTGCTTCCTTGTCGGCATCGAAAATAAAAGCCCCCAAGTCCTTAAACATCAAACTGGCAGTACTTTTACCAGTACCAATTCCTCCGGTGAGTCCAACCTTAAGCATAATTAAGTGAGTGACTTGATAATGCGGTGGGTGATCTCGGATATTTCACCGATTCCGTTCACTTCTATCAATATTTGTTGTTTTCTATAATAATCAATAAGAGGAGCTGTTTGATCCCAGTAAACCTGCTGTCTTTTGCGAATGACATCTGGAGAATCATCATCCCTCCCAGATTTTTGACCACGTAAAATAAGTCTTCTGATCAGTTCATCACTGTCAGCGGTTAGATTCACAGCTCGATCCAACGATTGGTTCAAATCTTCTAAGATGGAATCCAACCCCTGGGCTTGGGGTAGGGTCCGGGGAAATCCATCCAAGAGATATCCTTCCATACAGTCATCCTGGCGCAGGCGATTATTCATCATTTCTAGGAGTAGATCGTCGGGGACAAGTTGTCCATCGTTCATGAATACTTTTGCTTTCTCCCCCAATCTGGTGTTGGTATTTATTTCTTCCCGGAGGATATCACCAGTGGACAGGTGTACTATCTTAAAATGGGTTTTTAACCTTTTTGCCTGAGTTCCTTTCCCGACCCCCGGGGGTCCCATAAAAACAAGTCGCATATGTGTATTAATTCCGGTTAAATTAATATTCCTGCGATAGAAGCTGTCATCCAGGAAGCAAGTGCGCCCCCTAACATAGCTTTTAGTGCCAGAGAGGCAAGATCCTTTCGTCTTTCGGGCGCTATTCCTCCGATACCTCCCAGCTGGATTCCAATTGATGCAAAATTCGCAAATCCGCACAATGCATAACTTGCAATAATCGCTGTTCTATCTGAAATTGCCTGTTCTAATCTTAAGTCTCTCAAATCACTATAGGCAATTAATTCTGTTAAGGTTATTTTTTCACCCATCAGGACTCCTACCATTTGAGCTTCTTCCCAGGGGATACCCATGGCCCATGCCAGCGGTTGAAAAATAAAGCCGAGGATTCCCTGAATGGATGTATCGGCAAATGTCAAAAGGTAATTAACCATCGCAATCAGTGCAACAAAAGCCACTAACATGGCCGCAACGTTGGCAGCAAGTTTTAGCCCCTCCGTTGCGCCCCGCCCCAGCGCTTCCATAGTATTGGAGTCAGGTTTCTCGATTATAATATTTAGGTCTCCTGAGGTTTCTGAAAGATCAGTTTCAGGATAAATGATTTTAGCTACGACCATTGCAGCGGGAGCTGACATAACCGATGCCGCCAACAAATGACCTGCAATACCCGGGATGTCTTTTAACCAGATGACGTAGAGTGCCAAAACACCCCCAGCGACTGTAGCAAAACCCCCAGTCATAACAGCCATGAGTTCCGATTGAGTCATGCTGCGGATAAAAGGGCGAATCATGAGCGGAGCCTCCGTTTGACCAACAAATATATTCGCTGCCACACTCAGGGTCTCTGACCCGCTGGTTCCCATGGATTTTTGCATTATTCGAGAGATCCATTTTACAATGAACTGGATAACACCAAAGTGATATAATACAGTCATAAGACTGGAAAAAAAAATGATTGTAGGAAGAGCACGGAAAGCAAAATTTACCATAGCCTCATGATAACCAACCCCGGGGACAAGAGATTTGAAAAGAAAATCACTTCCCGCATCAGAAAAGCTGATTAGTTTTGTAATCACTTTATCAAAAAACCCGAACAAGGGTTTGCCCAAAGGGGTTTTTAGAATCAATATACCAAAAATGAACTGGAGACTGAGTCCCCAGCCAACGATACGGTAATTTATTTGCCTCCGATTATTGGAGAGGATAAAAGCTATTCCTAAAAGCAAAATCATTCCTATAAGTCCCTGGAGGTGCATTTATTTATTCCTTAGGCGGTTGAAAACAGTTGCGGCAGCGGGCTTCGTAGATATCGGTTTCCCCAACAACAATTTGTCTGGTTTGCTTTGTTTTTCGTTGTGTACAGGATGCGGGATTTCCGCAGATCATACAGATAGCTCTCAATTTATCCAGGAAGTCTGCTTCACACATAAGCAGGGGCATGGGTCCAAAGGGATTTCCGAGGAAATCTGTATCCAATCCAGCAATAATCACCCGTTTTTTCTCTGACGCAAGAGATTTACACACATTTACCAGGTAATCATCAAAGAACTGGGCTTCATCGACACCAATAACCTCCGAGTCTTGAGCCAATTCCAAGATTTCCTGAGCATTATTTACGAGGTGAGAATCCATTTTCATATTATTGTGGGAAACAATTTGGTTTTCGCTGTAGCGGTTATCCATATGAGGTTTGAAAATGGAAGTGGATACTTTGGCGAATTGAGCCCGGCGGAGTCGGCGGATTAACTCTTCCGTTTTCCCGCTGAACATGCTGCCACAGATCACTTCAATCCAACCTGAATCACGAGGGGTTAAAGTCATAATGCTGTTTTTATTTGGCCAATGTATAGGTCATTTGACAGGTTTCCTATATCAACTTTAGTCATTTTAATTTGTTTTCGTCAAATGCATCCGGCAATAAAGTTTTGCTTTCCTTTTCCCTTACATTACCATGTTCATCCGTAATGAAAACTGGTATATTCCCACACAAATCCCAGATTACCTGGCGGCAGGCTCCACATGGAGTCCCTCCATTTTTGCTTGCCACGGCCAATGCTTTGAAAGACAAATATCCCTTTGAAACTGCTGTGAATAATGCTGTTCTTTCAGCACAGCAGGTTAGTCCGTAACTGCTGGATTCCACATTACAGCCGCCGATAATGGTCTCATCTTCAGTAAGAACAGCTGCACCCACTTTATATTTTGAATAGGGCGCATATGCTTTTTCCATCATAGTAATAGCGTGGAGAATCAGTTTTTTCATTGATTTTATAATTTTTGTTTACTCATATTTTTTCCACCCGGATAAGAGGGTTAAGTTTAAGCAATCCTGCACCAGCGATAAAACCACCTATATGGGCAAACCAGGCGACCCCCCCGGAAATATTTAATCCTATAGAGCCTAAACCGTTTGTTAATTGTTCCAGAAACCAGAAGCCGATTACAACGAAGGCAGGGACGCGAAACGTTGTAAAAAAAATGAAAAGGAACATGAACACATGGATACGGGCTTTGGGATACTGTAACATATATGCCGCCAAGACTCCGGAAATGGCCCCGCTGGCCCCTATCATGGGAATCAAGGAATCCAAATTGATAGTTGTTTGTGCAACAGCTGCGCCGATTCCGCAGAGAAAATAGAAAATCAGGTAACGCACATGGCCAAGAGCACTTTCTACGTTATCACCAAAGAGCCACAGAAACCACATATTCCCCAGCAGATGAGCAAACCCTCCATGAAGGAACATAGACGTAAAGAGAGATATGAGAGACCAATGGGCAGGAATTAGCCCAAAATGGCGAATTAGATTTTGATTTGCCTGCCCCAAACCAACCTGAAATAGAAAAATGAGGATGTTTAAGCCAATAATTCCATAGGTTACATAGGGAACCAGAATGCGGGGATTATCATCTTTGTAGGGGAAAAACATTGGTCAGTCTTTTTTGGTTTTCATTAATATACAGAAAAGTTAATGGGTTTTTTTGTATGATGGCCAGCCCGATCCTCTACATAAATTAAAAGCTCATGCCTCCCTGTCCTTAATGGACTGTCCAGCCGGGCGGACAGTTCCTGTTGCACAGGTTGATAAGAGGCATATAACCTTTCTCCATCTAGGTACATGGCAATATATTTTTCATCAGGTTCTATTCCTGACAGATCATCTTTTATAAAGGCATTGAAGTTCATTACATCCCTTTTATCGTAATGTCCTCCATGTGCGGGGAAAGCGCTTGTTACTGATGGAGGAATTGTGTCTTGGATTATGGTTATTGCATCCAAACTGGAAATGGTTGAGGTGAGACTGCTTCGATTCCAATGAACGCGGGTGGGAAGAAATGTCCATTCTTCTTCTTTTTGATTATAGTAATATAATCCCAATCCATCTTCATGATTATATTGGTTACTGAAGCGAACCCCGATTTTAATGGAATCCTTGAGAAGAATTTCAAAAGGTTGCAGTTGATATACTTTTGATAGATGTACTCCGCTCTTTATGGGAGCGGATTTTTCTACTGTATCTATCCACAATATTGTGGAATCATACACGGAGTTTTTTGTCGTGCCAATTGAGCACATTTGATCCCTTGAAAACACATAAACCGAATTTTCTGTTGTGGCCAATTTTGGCGCAATGTTAAACTGAATTTTCCGTTCAACCTGGTCTTTTAACAACACCTCTATGGTTTGAACACCATTAAATAAAGCCGGAGATAGAACCTCACTTAAATAAACTGTTGGCCGAACCTGATTCACCCAGATGGGGGTAAATAGACTTTCCCCCTTTAGAAAAACAGATATGGAAGCATCCGTATAAGCATTTGTTTCTACTTGAAGTATAATTCCTTCGTTTAGGTGAGACAGCTTAAGATCAACATCAATACTGAGAATGTCATGAGATTTTACCCCCTCAGCCCAATGAACAGGATATGAAAAGGCTCCCTGATTATTTACACCAACAAACTGCAGGATTCTGTTTGTAATTTGTTTAAGGGGGAGACGAAACCGGAGGTCTTCCCCTGTAGATATTTCTTTAATTAGATCAATTTTTCCATTTTGAAAACCAAACGGTGTGAAACTGTAGCAGGCAATGGACTTTAGGGGAACTGAATTAAATCCGGGCTGGATGTCAAAAGTGATTTCCTGGTTCGTACGGTTAACTTCCAGGATGTTCATTGTAATTGGTGGGTGTGCAAAAATAACACCCTTTGCTGATGAAAGATTCTCTGCACAATCCCATGCTTTTATCTCAACAGTGTGATATCCGGATTCCAGGGTAATGATACCACTCATTTTTTTATTTTGAGCAGAGGAATATGGATGTGAATCCAAATGGTAAAATTGATGGAACTCACCTAGGTTTAAGCGGGAAAGTCCGAATTGTCTTGCTTCATTAATAAAAGACTGGCTATAGTTTAAAGAGTCATATTGAAGTATATAATGGAGAATTTCATCAACCCATAACTCCGCACGATGTATTTGATATTTATAGGGAGATCCTTGAATTTGATCGTCCATCTGAATTGCAATACCAACTGTTCCCTGGCAGTTTATTGTATCAGGGAAATGAAAGAAACCTGTTTTATCCCGGTATAATGGAAATACTTGTGGAAGCGAACTTCCATTAATTATTGTCCCTTTTTTGAGAGGGATAACCGCAAGTTTCTTTAGCATAGGCGAAAACCGATCAGGCAGTTCAAATCCATACAGTAAAGGATTTAGGGGCTGATCTTTACCGTCTCTGTATTCAAAATGAAGATGAGGGCCAAAAGAGCCGCCTGTGTTTCCTGTATAACCGATTATGTCGCCCTGTTTTACTGGGAACTCAAAATCTGAAAAGTATTCATTAACAAAATAGGATTGGTTGATTATTTGGTTGTTTCTTAACACTTTTTCAAGAATTGATGAAAATCGGCTTAAATGGCCATAGACAGCAATATGGTTTGTTTCGGTTGTAAGATAGAGAGCTTTGCCATAGCCGGTATAATTTGTTACCATTCTGGAAATAAAACCATCAGTGACCGCGAAAACAGGATGTCCTTCTGTTTTTTTTGTTTTTATATCTAGACCCATATGAAAATGTGTATCACGGAACTCCCCAAAGTTTGAAGATAACATGCGACTGGCATCTGTCGGCCAGGCGGGCCTCTGGGCCAGTGCAAGGTTCAGCATCAGGGGGAAAATGGTGAGATAATGTTTCCTTTTCATGATAGAGTGGCAGAGGTAAAGAGTAAATTTATCCATGAAGGAGGAGGAAATTCAATGATTTATAAGATTTGTTTGTGAAAAGTTCGGGGTTTTTATTTAATTTCCAAGCAAACTAAAGTTAAACAGATACGGGAGGTTATGTGAAAAAACTAAATTATTTATTTTTTATCATTTGGTTGTCGTTAATCCCTTGGAGCAGTGCATTGGGAGTTGTCGGATTTGGGGTTCAAGGTGGACAATCAATATTTACGGTAGCATCATCTATTAGTTCTGTGGATGGAGCTAATCTTACCATATCAGAATTTGCGAACCCATTCTCCGGTGGAGGATATCTGTACATAGATGCAATCCCAGTTATTGATTTGGAAGCAGAATTTTCCATTTCTTTTAAAAATTATACATTTGAATTTTCAAATTTAGAGGGTGCAATAGGCCCTTATGATTTTGGATGGGCTGACTTCTCAATCTATTTAAGTGCTGGGAAAAAAATTGTGGGAATTGAAATTCCACTGCTGGCTAAAGCAAAACTCTTTTACGGCGGCGGATTTAATATGCACACGGTCACTCCCTTGATGAGTATGGATTTGATGAAAAGTGCTTTGGGAGATACTTTAACAGTTAATCCTACAAATTTATCCGAGGATGGTTTGATAGATTTTTTAAAAGAAAATCAAGTGAATTCCAGTGGATTTCATATTCAATCCGGATTACAGTTTAAAATATTAATGTTAGACACTTTTTTATTCTATCGTCATACATTTGCAAAAGACGTCATCTCTAGACAGGATCATTTTGGGAGCCTGAACTTGAGGATGGGAATGGGGTTCTAATTAAAGTATTATAAAGAAAAAAAAGCTGTATTTATACATTTATTACAGTTTTTTCGCTAATACTACCGTTTGAATATCTTCCCATGTTTTCCCAATTGCAGGATCTTTTGCTGTAACTTTCATTATATAAATTTCTATTTATAAGTGATTTTTTATTAATTCCTTTATATTTTTTTTTAGAATATCCCGTGTTTCTCTGTAAGAATCTATTTTATTATTTTTTATATCCCATCCTTGAAAAGGATCATCAATACTCCAGTGAATTCGCTCAACATCACCGGGAAAGGATGGACAAAGGCTGTCCGCGGAATCACAAACAGTTATTACAATATTAATACCTTTATTCAGATAGTCATCTATAAAGTCAGAAGTATGTTCAGAAATATCGATCCCATCTTCTGCCATTACAGCAGTTGACATTGGATGAACCTTGCTTGGATGAGTACCAGCACTGAATACATCAAAGCTATCGCCCGCCATGTCTCTAAGGAGTCCTTCTGCCATCTGGGATCTGCAAGAGTTTCCTGTACAGATAAACAGAACCTTTTTCTTTTGAATCATACTGTAAAAGTTGCTGGTGATAGGCGGTGGAAGTCAATAGCGGACTTTATAATCGAATCATTTTTATGAAGAAAGATTTGCATGTGATAAATTTGTTCCATGAATGGTCCTAAAAAAGAAGCATTTAATCCTTTGTTTACCAATCCCCTTGAAGCGGTGAGCGGAATGACAGTTTCTGATTTGAATCGTTATCTTCCTGCTGTACGGCAGGAAAATGAAATCAAAATGACCCGAAATCAAATGGAGGAGGGGTTATTCCTTGCTGATGGGATCAAAGGTCTTGCGAGACTCCCGGACAACACAATTGATATCATTGTAACGAATCCTCCGGAAAGTCCCGGGAAGGAAGCCAGCGAAAAAAATCCGCCATTGACTCTCCAGGAATACTATCAGTGGAATGAGAAGTGGCTAGAACAATCGTTCCGTGTTTTAAAACCGACAGGATCAATATACCTTATTTGCGGATGGCGCTACTCCGGAATGTATCATGCATTGCTGAGCAATAATTTTAATATTCAGTCCCGAATCACATGGAGAAACAACCAGGCAAAAGACCAGCCTCGATTGGTGATATGGCGGAATGTTCTTTCTGATATTTGGTTTGCAACCAAAACCAATGAATTCATGTTTGATCAGAAAAAAGTTTCCTCTTTAAAAGAGGCCGAACAAAAACAGGAATTAAATAATTTTTGGGCAGATATTTTTGATATTCAAATTGGTGCAAAAAATCAATTTGAAAGAGGGAAACCTGAAGAGGTGCTAAAGAGGATTTTTACTGTCAGCAGTTTTAAATTAAACTGGGTTGTAGATCCATTTATGGGGAGAGGAAGCGTTGGGATTATGGCAAAGAAGACCGGAAGGCGATTCATTGGTTTTGAAACTGACCAGGATCAATTACTTATGGCAATGAAACGTATAGACCAGACTTAAAATAAAGAAAAGGAAAAAGGAATTATGCCTTTAGTTGATGAAATTCAAAAAGATATGTACAAAGCAATGAAAGAAAAGGAAAAGGAGAGAATCAATGCTTTGAGAAATATTATTGGGAAGTTGAAATACAAGTACATTGACAAGGGAGATAAACTGACTGAACAGGAAGAAATTAAAGTTATTCAATCATTGGCAAAACAGCGACGGGAATCGATTGAAATGTATAAGCAGGGTGGTCGGAATGATCTTGTTGAAACAGAAACGAAGGAATTATCTATTATAGAGGAATATTTGCCACAAGCGATGAGTGAGGAAGAAGTGCGCCGGCTGGTACGGAAAACAGTAAAAGAAACTGGGGCAGAATCCATGTCTGATCTTGGTAAGGTTATGCCCCTGGTTATGAAAAAAGGTGCGGGAAAAGTTGACGGGAAAATAGCTCAGGAAATATTGAGAGAATTATTGTCCTGATGTTGACAAGAGTTTTGTCTATTTTTGTTGATGATCATTTTTGCATAATAAATTTTTATGGGAAATTATTTTGTGGATGAACAATGATTTTATTTCTTGATGGACTTTCCGCCATTTTTATTTTATGGTTGGGGATTCTTGGATTTAAACAGGGTCTGGTCGAAGGATTGGGACGACTTCTTGGTCTAATCCTCTCAGCAATGACTGCCATGAGGTATTACGTAGTTTTGGCCGGAAATATTTCCCTGTGGTTGGAAATTGATGCGTGGGTATTGCTCTTAACCAGTTTTATGGTTATTTTTTTGTTTATCCTGTTAATCATGAGAGTCTTGACAAGAATGGTTAATTTTCTTATTGTCTCAAAAGGTACGAGATGGATAAACAGATCAACAGGTTTTGTGTTTGGGTTATTAAAAGGATCAATTGTTGTAAGCCTCATTGTCTTGTTTTTGGATATCTCACCAAAGGATGAGTGGTCAATAATTGTATATAAAGAGTCCAGATTAGCCAGGATTCTGACGCATGCAAGAATCAATATTATAAAAATATTTCACTGGGAAGATCCATTTGAAAAGGGTGAAAATTTTATCAAGACTATGATGGAAACAGATAAAGAAATAAATCAATGATGGCAAGGGTTGCTCAAGAGATAATAGAACGAGTCAGGGATGCTTCCGACATTTTGGACGTTGTTTCAAAATATGTAGATCTAAAGAAACGCGGGCAGAATTATTTTGGGCTCTGTCCTTTCCACAATGAAAAAACACCGTCTTTTAGCGTTGCCCCTGCGAAGGAAATATTTCACTGTTTTGGTTGTGGTACAGGAGGAAGTACAATTGACTTTATCATGGAATATGAAAAAATAGGATTCATAGAAGCCGTTCAGCGGTTAGGAGAACAATACGGAATTGAAGTACAGCTTACTCAGGTAAAAGGAGGGAAAGAGCTGTTTTCCAATTTATATGAGCTTCACGAAATGGCGATGACTCTTTATCAAAAAAATCTTTTTTCCGAAAAGGGGAAGTCAGTTCTTTCCTATTTATCTGATCGTGGGCTGAAGAAAGAAATATTAGAACAGTTCAAGATTGGATTGGCACATGAGACTTGGAACGAATTATTAACCCTTGCGAAAAAGAAGAAAATGTCAAACGAGACTCTTGAAAAAACAGGATTATTTCTCAAAACAGAGAAGGGCACTTTTGACCGTTTCCGCAAAAGAATTATGTTCCCAATCTTTAATACAGCAGGAAGAGTTGTTGCCTTTGGGGGCAGAGCCTTGGACCCTGAAGATCCGGCTAAATATTTAAATTCTCCAGAGACTCCACTCTATCGGAAAAGAGATATTTTCTATGGTTTACATTCTGCACGACAACCGATCCGGGAACACGGATATGCTATTTTTGTTGAGGGTTATATGGATTTTCTTCAGTTGTTTCAGGCAGGAATTCAAAATGTTATTGCCCTGTCAGGAACCGCCTTAACGGAGCGTCATGCTTTACAAATACGGAAATTTACACATCGCGTTGTTCTTGCTTATGATGGTGATTCTGCAGGAATTGATGCTTCCGTTCGGGCTGGTTATTTGCTTTTGAGATTTGGGATTGAACCGCGGATTGTTCAAATCCCGGATGGGATGGACCCTGATGACTGGGTAAGAAAATCAGGAGCAGATGGGCTTAAGGAAGCCGTGGACAAAGCAGTTCCTGTACTTCCATTTCATATCCAGACGAAGGATGCTAAATCCTTACCGTCCGTGCAGCGATCAGAATTTATCAGGGATGCTGTGTACCAAATTGCAGGAGTGTCTGATGGAATTATCAGAGATGACCTTTTGAAATCTCTTGCTCAGGAAATGCGGGTGGAAGAGAGCGACCTATTGAAAAACATGAACAGTCAAAAACAAAGGAATCTGAAGGAGCCAATACCAGCTTTTTCAAGGGAGTCTAATGAAATTCGACTGACATCAAAAGTTCAAAAAGCCCAGGTGATATTGGTAAAAATACTCGCTGGAGAAGATCTTGATGCTCGCCAGATTGTCAGGAAAAAGGTTCATTTAGAATTGTTTTTAGAACCAGTATTGAAAAAACTCGCAAAGCTGGTTATTTCAATTTATGATGAAATTGATTACCCTGCTATCGTAGACCAGTTTGATTCAGACGTTGAACGAAAGTTGGTAACAAATATTCTCATGGATGGAATAGATGGGTCCAATTTAACTTCACTCGTTCAAGACTGTATTCATACTTTAAAGGCACATCCGATAAAAGAAAATATTAGAGAGATGCGTATTCGAATACGCGAATTAGAGGAAGCAGGAGAAGATCCTACTGAAGCTATTATTGAAGTGGCTAAACTTCAGGAAGAACTGAAATCAATTTCCATATAATTTTAGGTATGATGTTTATCGTATACTATGAGCTGGTTATGTTGAATCATCCTTTAGAAAAGATAAACCTAATTCTATCATTTTTTGTTTCAGTGATTTTACAGATGTAAAATGATGAGAATTCAGTCCCATTTTACGAGCCTGGTTTACGTTTTTCAGGTTATCATCAA
>ERZ651768.319-NODE-319-length-36806-cov-5.174848_pt1 | contig 36806 bp, 25 predicted proteins | sample MGYA00514754_ERZ651768 | MGnify/ENA metagenome assembly ERZ651768
GCCCGACCGTAGCTATGACCGAAGCCGGGGCGAACCCAGATGACGGTCAGACGCCAGAGCCGCTTCCCACGCCGCACCTGTCGAGAGTACGGCCGACCAGCGAGATGCTCTAAGGTCACATCAGCCGGCGCTTGACGATTTCTCGTCCGAATGGCTTAAGATTTCCGCGCGGGTTTCATTGTCCTAAAACGTCGTTTTTGACGAATCCTTTATTGGCGCGGGTTTGCGCCGAAACCCTTGTCGTTATTAGTGCCGAATCCATCCTGAATCCTTCCGAGGATTCCGAGCGGTTCGGTGGTTTCCGTCACTACTGGGACAATCGTTGGGACAATTTTCTCGGTTCGCTGGAACCTTTATGTTTTGAAAATTTGAACCTTCCAACTTACTTGTTCCGAGGCTTCCGTCGCTTCCGAGGATTACGGCAAAAAGTCGAGCTGAGCGCGTTGAGGTTTCCGGCTTAAGGTTTGGTATTCGCAGCGACTGGCACACGCACCACGCTTAACGTCAGGCGACGGCAACAGCGAAACTCCGCCGTTACCGGCGTAGAGTCCGCAGGTGAGGTCCCTTGCCATGACCTCGGACGGTGGCGACAATGCCGTCACGCCGGTCGTCGAGTTCAACAAGGAGTCAATCCATGCCGTGTGCCGATCACTCCCGTCCCGCTCCCCCCTCGATCCACCACGATCCGGGCTCGCTTGTCCCCGCCTCGGACGCGGCACGTCGCCGGGCGTCGTTCCTGCTCCGCATCCCGCCGCTGGCAGCGTTGGCGCTGCTGCTCACGGCGCTGACGCCCGTCGGCGCCACCCCAGGGCAGTTGCAGGAAACCGGCACCACTCCTGCCGCCGGGCGGCAGACCGGCGAAGGACAGGTGACCGCGGCTCAGCTCTCCGCGTTGCTGTGGCGCGAGATCGGCCCGGCGCTTACCAGCGGTCGCATCGCCGACATCGCCGGCGTGGCGCACGAGCCCGACACCCTCTACGTCGCCACCGCCACCGGCGGCATGTGGAAGACGACCAACCGGGGTGTCACCTGGGATCCGGTCTTCGAAAACGGGGGCACGGCGTCGCTGGGCTCGGTGGCCGTGGCTCCTTCCAACCCCAACGTCGTGTGGTTGGGCTCGGGCGAGACCTGGAACTGGAGGAGCGTCTCCTGGGGCGACGGCGTCTACCGGTCGGACGACGGCGGCAAGAGCTGGACGCATAAGGGGCTCGAGGAGACCCGCCACGTGGGCCGCATCGTAATTCACCCCGAGGACCCCGACATCGTCTACGTCGCCGGGGGTGGTGCGCTGTGGGGATCGAACGAAGAGCGCGGCCTGTTCAAGACCACCGACGGGGGTGAAAGCTGGCACAAGGTCCTCTACGTCAGCCCCCTGACCGGCGTCGTGGACGTGGCCATGGATCCACGCGATCCCGAGTTGCTGTACGCCGCCGCCTTCCAGCGCGAGCGCCGCGTGTGGAGCTTCCTCGGCGGCGGCCCCGAGAGCGGTGTCTTCCGTAGCACCGACGGCGGCGACAACTGGCAACGCCTCGGCAGAGGGCTTCCCGGCGGGAACGTGGGCAAGATCGGCCTGTCGATCTGCTCCAGCCGTCCCGATCGAGTCTTCGCCGCCGTCTCGGCCGGACCCGGCGACGGGGGCCTGTATCGCTCCGACGACCGCGGCGCGAGCTGGGAGATGGTGAATACGATCTCCGCCACCAAAGTGCGCTGTGACCCCAACGATGCCGAGCGCGTCTACGTGCTGCGTGACGGAGATAGCGTCTCCGAAAACGGTGGCAGGACCTTCGTGGCTGCGTACAAAGGTTCCGGCGTGCACGTCGACCAGCAGGCGATGTGGATCGACCCGACCGATTCCGACCACATCGCCATCGGCAACGACGGCGGCCTGTACCTCACCGCCGACCGGGGCGAGAACTGGCGCTTCGTCGGCAACCTACCGGTAACCCAGTTCTACACCGTTGCGGTCGACATGCAGGAGCCCTTCTACTACGTCTACGGCGGAACCCAGGACAACAACACCCTCGGCGGCCCCAGCGGCACGCGCTACACCGACGGCATCGCCAACGAGGACTGGTACATCACCGTGGGCGGCGACGGCTTCCACGTGCAGATCGACCCGCAGGATCCGTCCGTCGTGTACACCGAGTCGCAATACGGAAGGCTGGTGCGCTTCGACACACGCACCGGCGAGCGACGGCTCATCCAGCCGGCCCATCCCGAGGGCGGCAAGTACCGCTGGAACTGGTCATCGCCGGTGGTCATCTCGAACTTCGACCGCCGCGCCATCTACTTTGCCGCCAACGTCGTGTTCAAGAGCACCGACCGGGGTGACTCCTGGCAGGTCATCAGCCCCGACCTGACCAAGCAGCTGAGCCACTTCGAGCTGCCGCTGCAGGGCGCGGTGCAGCCCCTCGACGCTTTCATGCTGCACCGAGCCACCTCGGACTACGGCAACATCACTTCCCTGCAGGAGTCACCGCTACGGCCCGGGCTGCTGGCGGTGGGCACCGACGACGGCCTCGTGCAGGTCACCCGTGACGACGGCGACAGCTGGCAACAGGCGGATATCTCCGCGGTGGTTCCGGAGATGACCTTGGTGAGCCGGGTGCGCTGGTCGCACCACGACGAGGGAACCCTCTACGCTACCTTCGAAGCGCACAAGGACAACGACTTCCGCCCCTACGTGATCAAGAGTACCGACTACGGCGCCAACTGGACGGACATCAGCGGCGATCTGCCGCAGCACGGCCCGGTTCGCGTCATCATCGAGCACCCGCGCAACCCCGACCTGCTGTTCGCCGGCACCGAGCTCGGCGTCTTCGTGTCGTTCACCGGCGGCGCCGGCTGGTTGCCGCTGGGCAACAACCTCCCCACCGTGCCGGTGCACGACATGGTCATCCATCCGCGCGAAAACGACCTTGTGCTGGGCACCCACGGCCGTGGTTTCTGGATCCTCGACGACATCACCATCCTCGAGGAGCTCAGCGCCGAGGCCATGGCTTCGGGGACCCATCTGGCCGGCCCGCGACCGGCCACACAGTTGAGCTACTTCAACCGCGGCCGCTCGAGCCTCGGCCAATCCCGCTACACCGCGTCCAACCCACCCGCAGGCGCCATCATCAGCTACTGGATCGGGCAGGAAACGTCGAACGCAACCACGGACGAAGACGCGGTGGAGGAAACGCCCTCCCCAGAGAGGACACCATCCATCGAGATCGAGATCCTCGACGCCCAGGGCCAGACCGTACGTCAGTTGGAGTTGCCCAACGGCGGCGCTCGAAAGGGGCTACACCGGCTGGTGTGGGACCTGCGCTACGCACCGGCGTTCCTCCCTGATATCGAGGGAGGCACAGGGAGAGGCCCTCGCGGACCCTTCGTGCTGCCCGGTGAATACCGGGTGAGGTTGCGGCAGGGGGAGCTCGAGCACACGAGGACCTTTCTGGTGCGGGGCGACCCCGCCGTCGAGATCAGCGTCGCAGATCGGACCCGCTGGCACGACACGCTGCTGTCACTGCACGAAATGATCGAAGTCTCGCATGCGGTGGTGACCACCGCTCGCCAGCTCGAGGGCCAGATCGAGCAGGTGCACGCCACGCTGGCGGCCCACCCCGAGGTTCCCGAGCCCCTTCGCGCCCGGCTCGCCGACATCGAAAACGCACTGCAGGCAATCCTCGAGGAGATGCTCGGCGACGACGCCGATGCCGGTGCGACGCAGCCCGGGGCGCCACCCTTGAATGGGCAGGTGCGGCAACTCTACTCCGCCATCGGCGCCTCGACGGCGTTACCCACGGTCGAGCAGATGCAGCTCACCCGGCGCAGCTACGAGCTGCTCGCCGAGCAGGTTGACGGCATCAACAGGGTGTTGGACGAGGATGTTGCGGAGCTGCAGAGGCAACTGGACCGGGCTGGAGTGCCGTGGACGCCGGGACGGCTCGTTGCCCCGCCGCGACGCTGACCAGCGTTTATCGAGGGGTCGCCGCTGATCGCCCTAGAGTTTCGGCATCCAATAGCGATCTTCATGGAGGATGCCGACGATAAGTGAAGCGACCGTGCTTGAGTCCAGGGTAAGCAAACTAGAGCAAGACAACCGACGACTGATTCTGGCGGTGATCGCGTTGCTTCTGGTGCTGGCAGTTTTTTATTCATGCTCGTCGTACAAGGGGCGCGGTGCCTCTGATCGGTGCGGTGATGCTTGAGCAAATACCGGAGGTGATCCAGCTCACGATGGGTCAGGTCGGGGTTATCCGAAAGAGTTTGCGCGCCCGGGCCCAGCGGTCCGCATCTCGCGGCTGGAAGACCCGCACAGTGGAGGTGTTAGCAACAAAGGTGCGGGCCGCGGAATGATGCTCAAGGGCATCGTCCGCGATGGCCTGCACCATGATGTTGCCAATGGTGGTGGCCTCCACAGGGCCGGCTCTCACCGCTAGGCCGGTCGCGCTTGCCAGAGCCTGGTTCAGGAAGTTGTTGCGGCTGCCCCCACCGATGACGTGGATGCCCCGCACCTTCTGCGACGTAATCGTCATCAAGTCATCGAGGACCTGCGCGCAACGCAACGCCAACGATTCGAGAATCACGCGAGCAAAGCCTACCGGTAAACTTGGTATCGCCTGCCCACGCTCGACCAGGTAGGAACTGATTTCCCTGACCATGTTCTTGGGATTGAGGAAGCGCATGTCGTCCACGTCGATGTGCACGTCACCTATTACAGCGCTTTGCAGCCCGCCGAGAAGTTCTTTATGGGAGAGCCCGATGCCCTCTGATTCCCAAATGCGTCGGCAGGACTCGAGCATCCAAAGACCCATCACGTTCTTTAGCAGGCGGTTCGTGCCGTAGACCCCCGCTTCATTGGTGAGGTTGCGACACTGGGCCTCATCGCCAAAGACCGGGTCCGAGGTTTCAATGCCCAACAGCGACCAGGTGCCCGACGAGAGGAAGGCCCAGCCGGGACTGAGTGGCGTACCGGCCACGGCGCTGGCGGTGTCATGGGTGGCGGGCACGACGACCTCGAGCCGGTTCAGGCCGGTGGAGGCTCGGTACTCGGGCAGCAGGCAGCCAAGCCGTGTACCGGGCTGAACCAATGACGGCATGATCTCAGGGGCCACGCCGACTGCGCGCAGCATTTGAGCATCCCACTCTCTTGTCCCTGCGTGCAACAGTTGGGTGGTCGAAGCGTTGGTGACCTCCCCAGTGGAAACTCCTGACAGGTGACGATGGATGAGATCGGGAATCATTAGCAAGCGCTTCGCTTGTGTGGGCCACTCGCCTGCTGCGATCTGCGCCAAGATCTGCACCGACGTGTTGATCGGCATGAACTGGATGCCGGTGCGCGCGTAGATCTGCTGCGCCGGCAGTTTGCTGAGCAGCGCTTCGAGCATCCCGTCGGTTCTCGGGTCCCGATAACACACGGGGTTTTCGATCAGGGTTTCCCAATCGTCGAGCAGGCCATAATCCACGCCCCAGCCATCCACTCCAACACTGCGGATCTCAGCGGGATCGACCAGCTGCTGCTGACCTACGGCATGCAACCCGTTCATGACCTCAGTCAGCAAACGGTCAAGCATCCAGCGCTCGTGACCCCCTTCGAACGCCACAGGCTGGGCAAAACGATGCAGCTCTTCCAGCTCGAGCGCATCCTCGCTCAAACGTCCCAACATCACGCGCCCGCTGGCCGCACCAAGATCCACCGCCAGATAAGCGCGTTCTAGCGGAGCCTTGACTGGATGCAGGTCAGCCAATCAAACGATCCCAGCCGAAGAGACGCCGTCGGAGGGTCGCTCGACACCCTTCTTACTCCGGTAGCCACTCTTGCGATAGAGGCCAAGTGCGTCGATGGCTCCGCCGGAACGCAGGCGTGCCATGGCGAGGATCGGGGAGACGTCGCATTGGTAGGCTGCGCGCAGGGTGCCCAGCGCCATAATCGCGTCGTTGGCTCCTTGATGTTCAGCGAGCGCTTTGCGGTCCACCAGCAACGCTTGCACGAAGGCACGCTGCACTTCCATCGCGCTGGTCATCAAGGACTCGATCGGGTCGGTTACGTTGTGCGATTGGTCAAGCATATAGGCGGGCGCGAAAGACGCATCGTCGCGATGTGCTCCGATCAGCTCATGGAAAACGAGAAAGAGCTGGAAGGGGTGGATCGAGCCACTATCAAGGTCATCGTCACCATATTTACTGTCGTTGAAGTGGAAGCCACCCAGTTTGCCGAACTGGATCAAGCGGGCGACGATCATCTCAATGTTGACGTTTGGAGCGTGGTGTCCAAGGTCCACAAGACAAGAGGCCTGATCACCTAGCTCCGCGGCGCACAAGTAACTGGTCCCCCAGTCATTGTTCACCGTGGAGTAAAAGGCTGGCTCGAAGAACTTGTGTTCGAGGAACATGCGCCAGTCGACTGGGAGCACGGAGTAGATCTCCCGCAAGCCATCGATGTAGCGCCCGAGCGCTCCACGGAAGTCCAGTTGTCCGGGAAAGTTGCCGCCGTCAGCGATCCAGACCGTCAACGCCGTGGACCCTAGCTGTTGACCGACCTCGATGCACTCCTGGTTGTGTTTAATCGCCTGCTGCCGCACGGTCGCATCGGTGTGCGTCAGGCTGCCGAATCGATATGAGAGCGCCTGCTCCGGTTGGTCTTGAAAAGTATTCGAGTTGATCGCATCGAAACCGATTCCCAGGTGGGCTGCGCGTTCTCGTAACTCGGCAGGGTCGTCGGGACGGTCCCATGGGATGTGCAAGGAGATGGTTGGTGTGCAACGAACCAACTGCTGAACGGCCGCACAGTCCTCGAGCTTTTCGAAGATGTTGCGCGGCTCTCCAATCCCTGGAAAACGCCCGAAACGCGTGCCGCCCGTGCCGACGCCCCAGGAGGGCAACGCTACAGCAAAGCCTTGCGCCTCACGGGTGATCTCTTCGATAGAGATTCCTCGCCGCGCGAGTTGCATGCCGAGATGGTCAAAGTCGTCCTGCAGCGAGGCCTGTGCCGCAGTGTTCTGATCCTGTATTTGATCGTTGCTGATGCGATAGGTTTCGCTCATGTCATTCACCGGGGAAAGCGGCCGGTCGTCCGGCGCAGATGTTCACAATGTTTCCTCCAATGAGATCGACGATTGATCACGCTGCTGACACATTGCTATGGCGACGATAGATCCAGAGACTACCCGCCACGAAATAGACCAGTGAGGCGACCAGCAACCAGGTCTTGAAGGGTCCGATTCTCGACGCGCGTTCTGCTTCGGACGAAAGCAGAACCCAGACCGGAAGTGCCACGCAAGTCACAAGCGCGAGCAGCGCGACCAGGCCGGCGGCTTTGACGAAACTCGGTGTCTCCTCGGGCCCGCTCGCGGCGGTTTCAATCGACGGCCGGTGTGGGGCCGCATCCACAGCGCTGTCACTGCGAGCGTCGGCTGTAACAGAGCTGCCCCCATTCCCCTTCTTGGCCAGCACTAGGTACAAGACCCCACTCAGCACCCAGGCCGGGACAGCCAGGAAGAAGAGATGCACCACACCAGTCTGCCAAAGAGCCACAGCCCCCAGACTGCCGGCCGCCCAGGCGATCAGCGCCGGTGTGTCCCACATGGAAGAGACCTGGTGAGCCGCGCCACGCTTGCGCAAAACGAAGTGGTACGCGGTCACGATCCCGCCAACCGGCGCCAGCAAAATTCCGTATACGCCGACAAAACCCAGCAGCTTGGTGAATACAAAGGGCGAGCAAGCGACGACCGTGGTCAGCGCACCAGCGACGAGCGTCACCTTCCAACGCGGCCAATTGGGTGTCACCGTCTGCAGCGCGAGTCCTGCCCGGTACAGGGTCGGGTTCGAGGTCGTCCAACCGGCAATTACCACGGCGACGGCCCCCGCCACACCCAGGGCGTTCATCGCCACTGCGCCGGAGTCGAGTTCGGTCAGCGGCTGATTCAACGCCATGGCCGCGGCCGCGCCCATGACACCCGCAGCGATCCAGGCCACGTAGTGTCCCAGGAACATTCCGAGGGCCGAGTTCAGTCCATAGATCGGGCGCCGTGCATAGCGAAGAATCGCCATGTCGGAGAGTCCCAAATGCATGGCTATGTTGCAAATCCAGGCGAAGGCAGCGAGCTGCCAGAAGGTGATCGCCTCGCCCCCATTTGCCGGCACGCCAGTCCAAATGCGGGCACGCGCAACCTCGAGAAATCCAGCGGGCTTACCCCCCGCGGAAGCAACCGATGCAGCCAGATTCGGCCAAGTAGCGAGGGCGCCCGCGATGAACATCGCGATCATCCACGGCGCGCAGAGCGTCGCGAACTGTGCCAAGCGTGTGAAACCCCAGATGGCAAGGGCAACGACCACAGCTCCCACGCCCAGAACCACAAACACGAAGCGCAGGTCATCGGGATACCAATGCGTTTGAGGCGGAATGCCGAAAGGGATGCGAATCGCGGAGGCCGATACCGTGATCATCGAACCGGCAAGAATGCAGTATAGGACCGCGTTGAGCACATTGTAGATCGTGGTGACTCCCGGCCCGGCGATGCGCCGCAGATACCAATACAGCGTCAGGCGTGTTTGGGTCGCAATCGGCGCGCACACCAGCGTCCACGAGAGCACCGCCATCAAATTGCCCAGCAACAGGCCGATGAGAACATCCCCCGTGCGTGCCCCCCAACTCACAAACAGAGCGCCGATGACAAATTCAGTGGCCGCGACGTGCTCGCCCGCATACATACCGGCGAAATGAGCGCACCCGTGTAGCTGGTTCTCGGCAACCGGCTCACGATCGTACTCGTAGAGCCTGTCGAGGCGCCGCACCACACTTTCGTCCGCTGGCGGTGTGTTCATTCCGCTTCTATCGAGAGGAGAGTCCGCGGCATTATAGTAGGAAGGTGGAAAGTACATACAGAGCCGAGCGGCTCCCGCGACCGTAGGGATGGCGAAGAAGGTGGTAGCTGCCTCGAACCCTGACGATCTCAGGCAGCGTCCTCGAGACAAAGCTCGATGGTCTCTGCGATGCGGCGGTCCAGTTCCTCGAGCGACCTGGATTCCCGGGTCATGGTTCGATCACCTCGTCCTTCGTTCTACTAGACGGCCACGGACGCGCCGGTAGCCATGAAAGGAAGGAAGTCACTGGCTCGATTCATATTTAGCCTGGAGTTCGTCCGTGCGCCTTCTCAACTCCGTCAGAATTTCCAGATAGTCAGGATCTCCGGCCAGGTTTCTGGTTTCCATGGGATCCACGAGGAGGTCGTACAGCTCTTCGTATACAGGCTCTTGCTCGAAGTATCTGGCGTATTTGTACCGTGCACCTCGAACACCCTCGTGTTTAGGAATCTCCGCATGGTCGAAGAGATGTTCGACGAAAAAGTCGCTTCTCCATTCCGCAGGTGACGCGCCTTCGAGAATCGGCACCAGGCTTGTGCCTTGCATCGTGCTCGGGACTTCGACACCGGCCAGATCGAGCAAGGTTGGCGCAATATCGATGTTCAGGACGGGCAGTGAGGGAAGCGCTCCTCGCGATTCTTCCTCGATACGTGGGTCGAAAACTATGAGCGGCACATGTATCGAAAGCTCGTACGGGAGCCATTTCCCGGCGTATCCGCGCTCTCCCAGGAAATACCCGTTGTCTCCCATCAAGATGACGACGGTATTCGACGCGAACTCGAGGGACTCGAGCTCGTCGAGAACACGGCCGATGGCGGCGTCGACACCGGTGATCATCCGCAAGTATCCCCGCGTCATTTGCTGTGCCTTCTCGGGCGTATCGAAACGCCAGTACCAGCGGATTCTGTTCAGCGAAGCATCCTTCAAAAACTCCGGGAGGGCTTCGAAGAATGCCGGTTCGGAAAGAGGTGGGTCAGGTATGGCAACGTCTGAATACCTCTCGTTCATCGCCTCAGGCCAGATGAACTGTCTTTCATCCCCATCATCGGCATGAGGGGCATTGAAACTCACAGTCAGCGCAAACGGACTAGTTTGATCGGCAGATCTCAGAAACTCGACGGCTCGGTCCGCGGTGATGTTCGTGAGGTGGCGAGTCGACCCGTCTTCCTGTTGCTTGAGGTAGGGCGCGCCCGGAAAGGGTACGTAGGTGTCGAACATCTTGTCCACGGCCCCCGGCTCTGTGTCAACGCCGAATTTCCCGACAAATCCCGTGCGATAGCCAGCCTCCCGTAACAAGACAGGATAGCTCCCGTCGGTGAACCGGACGGCGAGCGGCGGCGTGCCGAATGTGGATTGGTGCGTGCGTTCCACCAGCCCTGTCAGCAAGCTGGCTCGACTGGCGGCGCAAATGGGAGTCGTCACGAAGGCGTTTTCAAACCGAACGCCCTCGGAAGCCAGCCGATCTATATTCGGCGTCTCGAGAAACGGGTGCAAGATACCCAGCATGTCGAAGCGCTGATCGTCGGTCGTGATGAACAGCAGATTGGGTCTTTGCACGACCTGCCGTTTTTGGCCGACCGGGGGTTGTTGCGCATCGCAGCTGACAAGCAGCAGGGCGAGTACCAGCAACGCGTCTCTTCTCATGGCACCAATTATCACGCTTTCTAGCGCCAGGATCCAAAGTATTCATCGCCTGTGGGGTGGCCCGGCGAGGTCCTTCGCGCGTTGGGCGGCAAGGCGGTTCTACCACCCCATCGCGTTACCTGACCGACGGCCACCAGCGAAACTCCGCCGCCATCGGCGTAGAGTTTCTGGCATCCAATAGCGATTTTCATGGAGGGTGCCGACGATGAGTGAAGCGACCGTAGTGGATCCTTGATGACAACAATCCGACCGACGTTGAAGCGCCTGTTGCCAGCTCTCCTTGTCGCTCTGTGTGCAAGCTCGTGCGGCGTTCCTGATGAGCCTGGCCCCATCAATTTCCTGCTGATCACCGCCGACGACCTGGAGTGGTCTACGGTCGGCGTGTATGGCTCCCATGTAGAGGCGATTACGCCGAACATCGACCAACTCGCGTCCGAGGGCCTGCGCTTTACCAACGCCCACGTCAACATTGCGGTTTGCCAGCCGTCTCGACAGACGTTGCTGACCGGCAGGTACCCACACAACAATGGCGCGCCCGGATTTCATCCCATCGCGGATGATGTCCCGATTCTGCAAGAGAGCCTGAGGCGCGCTGGGTATCTCAACGGCAGTATCGGCAAGACTAGGCACCTGCAACCGACCGAACGATTCGGTTGGGACCTAGGGCCCGATGCCGACAACCCCGGCGAAGGTATCTGGATGCATCACCTGGGCAACGGCCGGGACATCGAGCTGTACAAGAAGTACACGACCGAGGTTCTGAGACTGGCCAAGGAAGAGAGCCGCCCCTTCTGGCTCATGCTGAATACGCACGACCCCCACAAACCCTTCTACGGGGACGGCGGCGAGGAGTACGACTATCCGGTTAGCCGCAAGTACTCGCCGGAAGAGATCGAAGTGCCCGGCTTTTTGCCGGACCTGCCTGAAGTGCGGGAGGAGCTCGCCAAGTACTACACGAGCGTGCGCCGCGCCGACGATATCGTCGGGGCGATTCTCGAGATACTCGATGACGAGGGCTTCCGGGAAAACACCCTCGTGATGTTCCTCTCCGACAACGGCAGCTCGTTTCCTTTCTCCAAATCCAATGTCTATCTCAACAGCACTAAAACGCCCTGGATCGTTCGCTGGCCGGGCGTAGCGGCCGCCGGGAGCGTCGATACCTCACATTTCATCTCGGGCATCGACTACATGCCCACCATTCTGGAAGCAGCCGGCCTCAAGGAGGTGCCCGACATGGACGGCGAGTCCTTCCTAGCGTTGCTCGAGGGCGAAGAGCAAGGCTGGCGCACGTCGGTGTTCACCGAATACAACACCACCTTCCACGAACTCGCCTTGCACATGCGAGCGATCCAGAACGAGGACTTCGGATACATCTACAACCCTTTTTACGGTCGTGAAAAAGTCGCGATGGAGGCCTCGACTGGGCCAACCTGGGACGCGATGGTCGAAGCCGGCAGGACAGATCCAGCCATCCAGGCGCGCGTAGACCTATTTTACAACCGTGTCCCCGAGGAGCTGTACAACTACAAGACCGACCCCGACGCCCTGGTGAACCTCGTTGCAGATCCGGCCTACGCCGACATCCTGGCCGAGCTACGCCAGCAGCTGGCCAACGAGATGTACAGGACGGACGATTTCATGCTGGAGAGATTTAAAGAGGAGTTCGGCATAAAGGGCGTCGAAGGTTTCTGGCCCCTCGGCCGCCGGGGTCTCGCAAATGCCGCGCCGGTGTCAGCGAGAGTGTTGCGATGAAAATCACCGGTCATATTTACGCGCGACGTCTTCGACCGATACGACATCACCAACGAGTCCGATGTGAAGCAAGCTCTAGGCAAACTTGGCGACCACAATAATGGCTCCATCGGGACATTTTCGGGACAATCAGCCAAATCAGGCCGAATTGCGCAGTTTGATCGGTCGTCGGATGTCGCTGTAAATAGCTGAAATATTTAGCTTTACGAATTTAGTCGTCCGGATGTCGCAAGACTTCCGCGCGGGTTTCATTGTCCCACTGCATCCGAATCATCGGCCACTTGTACTGTGTGTCCCGCTTCCCCGATTCTTCGATATCCCGGCGGCGGAGGCGGCGCGCCCACCCGGACTTCATGGGCCATGGCCGTGGGCGTCCAAGTCGGCGTGATCGCCGTTTGTGGGCGTACTCGATATTGATCTCGGCAAGATGTCGATCAAAGGCGTCGGCAAACTCCTGCTCAACGACGCCGATTCCATCCTCGCACTCGACCAAGAGGTCATAATGCATCTTGTCGTTATCGGGAATTAGCTGTACCTGTAGATTGACCAGCGCCAACTCGCGCCCGGCCAATTCCGCAGCCTGCCCAACTTGACTCGAGTGCAGTTTCTCCCCGGTGAGGTTAACCATGTCGCGCCCCTTACGAACAAAAGCAAGCCTCGGAACCCGCTTATAGAAACCATGCACCTCAACGATATCGTTGATGTCATAGCGGTACAGACCAGCGCTGGTCGTCATCAGAATGTAGTAGCGCTTGCCACTCTCCAGTTCGTGGGCAAGTCGAACCTGCGGTTGCTGGACATCAATGTCCTCCTCCGGGACAAACTCGTAGAAACCTGTTCCGACGGTGAGTGGGCCCGCCGCATCACCATCCTCTAAGGGAACCGTCATTGTGCCTTCCGTTGCCCGCAGCCCGACGTCGCGGAGCGGGAGGGGGCCGTAGGGCTCTAGTAATCGATTGGCCTGAACACCGGCGGAACCACCCAGCCAGCAGCCAATCATGGGCAACCGAGGCCATAAATCCCGGGGTAACAGTGCGCCGTGTCGTTCTAGGAATCTTCCCATGAGCCTGGCCCGGCCTTGGTCGGGTCGAATCGCGCGGCCCAGCCTCGAGTAAAGCAAACGTTGCTCCGGATCGGCTTGTTCAGAAGGCGACACACCGAGGCTACCATCGTGAATCGCGCGAACGATGCGTTCGCTATGCTCCCGACCTTCTTCAACCAGGCGTAGCAACGTACTGGGGTTTGGTGCCGCAAGCATCGACACGTCGGCCGCAAACGCCATGCGTGCTGCCACAAAGTAGCGGTCGTCATAGTCGGTAATCTCCGAAACATCGTAAGGAAGCGCATAGGAGCGACGGACCATCCAAGGAGTTCTCTGGTAAGTCAACCCAGACACCGACCCTACCGGTGTTCCGGATGCCGTTCTGCTCTCCACCGCTGGGCTCACAACTGTCACCGACTTTGAATCGAACAGCGACGGATAGTCGACCTGTGATCGATAGAGCCACAAGGTCGTGAGTCGCTGTAATTCTCGCAGCCATTCGGCCGTTAAGGGAATAAACTTAGGTTCCGAAGTCGTTCCAGACGTAGTGGCGAACATCAACGGGTCGCTCACCGTTAGCACACACTTGTCCCCGCGTTTGAGACGGTCAATCCAAGGCTGGTGGCGAGCATAATCCCTTATTGGAACCCGTCGAGCGTAGTCTGTGGCGTGTTGGATCCCACGAAACCCATGCTCCCGGCCAAAGGCCGTATCCTGATTTCGCCTGAGCAGAGCAAGGAGGTAGTTTCGCTGCGCTGCTTCCGGGTTTTCGGCGGCACGATCGAAAGCGATTTGTTGCAAACGCCCCCTCCAGCCGAGCCCGAACTTTATGAGCCGGCTCACCGCAACGTCTCTTGGAAAGTAGCGAGGCTCTCCAATCGTTCCTCCACGATAGAGACCCCCAAGCCGGGTCCGTTGAGGAGCGACCCTAGGCCACCCGGGCCGAACTGCACCTCGGGTGTGGCGATGTCCTCAGATAGGAGGAAGGTCCCGAAGGAGCCTTCGAGGTGAAGGTGGTCATCTAGGAAAGCGGCCAAGTGGCGCCCTGCAGCTGACAGGAGTGAAGTTTCTCCAACCTGGCAACCAATTACGAAACTAAGACCATGGTCTCGAGCTATCTCGGCAAGGGCCAAACACGGCCCGAGCCCACCGCACTTACTTACCCGAAGGTTGAAGCGCAGTTGCTGAGAATCCATCTCCACAAGAGCTCTGGCATCGGCTTCGGTGACCAGCGACTCATCTAGGAGAAGCGGTACCGGGACGCAGCCAGCGAGATCTGGTAAAACGTTGACACCTTGCCGTCCCAGCGGCTCTTCACACATGTCAATGCCGAAGGCGGCCATCTTGGTGATCTGTTCCACTGCTTGTTCAAAGCTCCAGACACCGTTGGCATCGACTCGAATACTTGCATCGTCGCCAACAACATTGCGAATAGCGACGAGCCTGTCGAGGCCAGCATCATCACCGACCTTGACCTTGAATTCATCGAGCCCCACAGCATTCATCTTGGTGGCCTGCTCGGCCGCAGCACGTGGAGATACCATGCCGATAACGCCGCTGTAGCGAAGCTTCTGAGTGCATGGCGGCATGCACGTGGCAACCGATTTCCCATGCATCCTTGTCAGAAGGTCGAGCAAAGCAAGTTCGACCGCGCAGCGGGCGGCACCGTGGTAGATGATCCCACTAGCTTCGTCCTCGGAGTCCGGATCTGACGAAGGAAGCAGTTTGCTGGCGACCGCGAGCGCATCAAGGTCATCATCGTTCGTTAACTCGACATCGCGAATCGCGGGCCAGATTGCACCTCGAATCTGGCCAACCACCGAATCGACAGACTCTCCGGTCACATAAGGCCGGGCTATCCCTTCGCCGTAGCCCGATACGCCTTCATCAGTCGTGAGTCGAACAACCAGAGCGTCGCTCGCGCGCCGTGACTTTGTCCCGTGCGTGAAGCTTTCGACAAAAGGTATCCGCAGGCCGTAGATGGTCGCGTCCCGTAAGCGCACGCTGGCCATCAGTCCAGGTTCACGCCGGACGTGGGCGTGGCATCGAGGTCCACACGAAACGGCGTTGCCATCTGAGAGATGAAATCCTGTGGATACCCGCGCCTCTCGAGACCAAGCTCAGCGACCTTGCGATCCGCTGGGAAAAAGCGCGTCCTGAACAAAATGTCCCATATGATGATGTTATTGCCGAAATTTGAGTTTGATTCACTAATCACACGTGAATGGTGCCAACGGTGCAACTCGGCGCTACTGATCACCCAGTTGAGAAATCCCATACGTAGTTCGACGTTTGAGTGTTGAAAGAATCCGTTCAGCGCATAGAAAACGAAGTAAAGGGCCAAGGCGTTCTCCCCGGCCCCGAGAACGATAAAGGGCAGTGCGTCTAGGAAGAACTGCAGAGCCTTTTCGACAGGATGGAAGCGTCCGACATTGAGCCAGTACAACTTCTCCGGAGAATGGTGAACGGCGTGGAATCTCCAGAAGAACGAATGGTGATGCGAGAGTACATGAAACCAATATCGCAGAAAGTCAGCGGCAAGGATCATGATCACCAGTTGTATGCCGATCGGAAGCTCCCGCGGCCACAACGTCGTGATCCACAGCGAGCCCATCGGCAACCAGGCAATCAATGAAACCGCAGCGAGAAACGAAAGAGCCTTCGGCAGCAGTCCTTGTACGACGAGCATGAACAAGAGGTCGGCCTTTACGTCCTCAGGCTTGGCCTTCCACGCCCACTCATGCGGAATCCGCAACTCTAGCCAGGTAACCGTCGCCATCCCAAGAAAGACAGTGATATAGGTGCTTGCTAGAAGAGGAAGTCCCAACTCCAACAGAAGAAGGTGCAGCGTGACACCGCCAATCATCACTACAGGGTAGGAAACGTACGGCAATAAGCGGTCGACGGTGCCAATCCTCTTGTCGTCCCTTCGCAATTGCACCTCTGTCGCCAACGAAGCCTCCTTCAAGCTGTCCAAATTTCCTTCAGCACGCGTTTGAAATTGTCACCAAGCATCAGCTTGATGTCGTCGTCGCTGTAACCGCGACGTATCAACCCTTCGGTGAGCAGGTAGGTCCGCTTCTGCGTCGGCATCTCGTCCATATCAATCTTGTCACGGAACTTGTACTGATCGCGGTAACGACCACCGATTTGCGCCCACGATTCTGGCGGTGAAGCATCGTACCCGCCTCGGATATCTGTATCGGCTCCGATCCCCACGTGCTCGACACCGACGAGTGCGGCGACATGGTCGAAGTGGTCGAGCAGTTGTTCGATCGTCGTCGGCTCTTCGCCGCTGACGAAGCTGCGCACCATGGTGATCCCCATCACGCCACCATTCTGCGCCATTTTGCGGATCGCGTCATCGGTTTTGTTGCGTGCGTAGCCGAAGTTGAGAGCACGCGCGTTAGAGTGCGTGACCAGGACCGGCTTGGTGGAGATGTCGAAGGCATCAAGCGTCGTCTGGTCGCCGCAGTGCCCAACGTCGACCGCCATGCCGACCTCGTTCATCCGGAGCACGATGTCCTCGCCAAAGTCGCTGATGCCACCGTCACGGTCTTCCATACTGCCGGTGCCAATGCGGTTCTGTGAGTTGTAGGTAAGCTGAGAAATCCGCTGCCCGAGCGCATAGAAGATGTCGACGTCGTCGACCTGGCGGAAGTGGTCCGAGTTCTGCAGGCCAAGGATGATGCCGAGCTTGCCCGATACGTTCACCTCGTCAAGATGTGCTGGTGTGGTTATGCGCAGGAAGCGATCAGATTGATTGGCAAGGAAGCCGTTCCATTCCGCTGCCCAGCGCAGCGCCCTCTCGTGTGCGTCTCTGCCACCGGATCCGCCGCCGGTAGGGTGAAACACGTTGATGCCTGAGTCGCGGTAAAGCTCGAAGTCCTCCTGGCCAAAGGTGGCTGGATCGAGCATCCAGTTCTCCGTGTAGTCCCCAGCGATGGATAGGGGGCACAGCATGTCCATGACCGTGGCTTCTTCCACCAGCCGGATCGCACGAGCCGAGAAATCCTGGGCGAATGGCGTACCATCGAACACCGTGGGGCGTCCACGGTTGATAAACGGGGCAACGAAGGGAACGGTTGTCGCCATAGCGCCGCGGCGTAGGACGTCACGACGTGACAACGAAGCTACTGGTTTGGGCATGGGAGGGTTTTCCTTCCCGGTAGCGGCCTACCCTAAGCAGGCTGGTGAGCGGATCGGACGAACTCGGGGGCTGTTTCTCTTGGTTTCCGCGCGTTTGATGCGAATGGCTAACTCGGAGCCTAGAATCCGTACGCATGAGGATTCAAGCTGCCATTCTGCAATATTGTTACTTCTGTCAATCGAGACAAGGAATTAACCATGATGCAATCTCCGCTTTTCCGCCGACAGTTTAGTCTTCTTTGTATATCGTCATCTGGCTGAACAGAAATGTTCGGGGGGAAGAATCGGGATCGTTTGATTAAATCCACATGCCCCTCTAGCAATTGGAACATTGCCATGTGCGCCGGGGGTCATCATCGACAAATATCTTGACAAACATCGTAGCCATCACGGGTTAGCTGATTTCAGAGGCAAGGAGCCAAGCATGGAAAAGAAATGGAAAGTTTTTTTGGGGGCACGAACTGCTTTTTTGAGTCTTCTGTACTTCTTTTTGTTGGTGGTTGTTGTTGCTCAGGTTCAACCAGCAGCACAGGCGCAGGGAAGAGGCTCGCAATCTTCGCAATATATGGAAGAAAACAATCAGATTCGTCGTGAAAGGTTTGATCTTGTCTTGCCGCGAATCATGCGAGAGCGCGGCATCGACATGTGGATCCATGTCATGAGAGAGGCAATTCCCGATTCCTTTGGTGCCGAAGACCTGGGAAGCACCTCGGGTGTTTTTGTTTTCACGGATCGCGGCGGAGACAGAATCGAACGGGCGATTCTCGGACGACGTTGGGGAGCTACGCAGCGTGAACGGGGAAACTCGGATTACGGGCTGATTGACGAAATGGGAGTCTACGACATAATCGGAGACCCAGTGTTTGTGCAAGAACCGGTCTCTAGCCCGATGACAGAATACGACTATCGCTTTAAGGGCCTCAGAGAATTTGTTGCCGCACGTGAACCCCAACGCATCGCCGTAAATTTCCAAAGTGAGCTGGGACCGTGGGCAACTACCAGGGCAAGAGATGGCATTTCACATACCGATTATCTGCTGTTGACTAAAGAGCTTGGTGATACATATGCCAGCAGGCTGGTCTCGTCTGAATATCTGGTCATGGATTACAACATCAGTCCTGTGCCGAGCGAAGTCGAATTGCTTAAGAGAATGCGTAAGGATGAAGTCGAACGTGTAAACAAAGCTTTTGCGGAAGTCGAGGTCGGTGAGCACACGGAAGAGGTAGACGTAACTGTTTTCCGCCGGATGTGGACGGGGGAATCACAAAGAGGCCGGAGCGCAGGCTGGGAAAACAGTGTGGTCCAGGGAGGCGACATACTCGCAGCACCAAGCCAAGGAATGTACGCCTATGTTCTCCGTGACGGAGAAACCGAGCCACCTGAGGAAATCAAGAAAATCTGGGCCGAATATCTAAAAGTCAAAGCCATATTTGTGGAAACGATCAAGTCAGGAGTTACCCCTCGACAGATCATCCAAGACTACACGCGAAGGTTCGATGAAGAAGGGATTATTGTCGTTGACCCCCAAATGCATATGGTTCAACCAAAGAACAATTTTCCGTTTTATTCACAGGGTTTTGATCCCGACAAAACCCTTATAAGTGTCGACCTCCATGGCAAGGGAAAAGGATCGCGCGCAAGGAAGTTCGACATTTATTTGGGCCCTAGGATGGGTTCTTATGGTCCAGATTGGACTTTTGATATACCACTCCAGCCTAATCATCACTTCGTTTTAGAGTATTTTTTCTATATGCCCTCGCCTGCCGGAGAAGACCAGGACCAATATTTACTCTGGTGGGATCATGAACAAGCGATTGCCACTGAGAGTGGGGTCGAGTTGTTAGTACCGTTGCAAACGGAGCTTTATCTCATTCATTAATTTCTTGTAACCGCGCACAGTGGGGCTATTGAAGTTCCCGCTCCTGTTGCTGGCAAGCTAATAGGTGGACAAGTATGCGAAATACTCAGGGGCTTTTAGTGGGTTCACACTCAACCTCTCTGGTTTTCCTCTGCCTCTCTCTAGTTTTAGTCCTATCCCCTCAGGCTCAATCAACAGAGGCACAGGAAGAAGACCGTCGAACCACACGGTACCTAGAAGAGAACAATCAGATCCGTCGGGACAAATTTAATCTCGTCCTACCGCAAATCATGCGGGAGCGCGGTATAGACATGTGGATCCATGTGATGCGACTAGCAATCCCTGACACCTTTGGGGCGGAAGAACTGGGCAGTACCTCCGGTGTTTTCGTCTTCACGGACCGGGGTGGCGACAAAATCGAACGCGCGATTCTGGGGCGGCGCTGGGGTGCTAGACAGCGTGCACGAGGTGGGGGCGCTGCTTATAGGGATCCGATTGAAGAACTCGGAGCCTACGACATCATCGGCGCCCCAATTTTCGTACGGGAACCTCTCGCTGGTCCGATGATTGAATATGATTTCCGCTTCAAGGGTCTCAGAGAATTTGTTGCCGAGCGTGACCCTCAACGCATTGCCCTAAATTACAAGGAGGATTTGGGGGAGTGGGAAACTTACACCGATTTTGGGGGGGCCAGAGACGGTTTGTCGTATACAGACTACCGGCTATTAGCTGAAGAGATCGGTGATAAATATGCCAGCAGGCTGGTCTCATCTGAATACGTGATGATGGACTACATCCTAAGAAAAGTGCCCAGCGAAATTCAGCTACTAAAAACAATGAGTGCAGAAAGTGTTGAACGCGTAAAGAACACTTTTGCTGAAATCGTTCCCGGGGCAACCTCAAATCGGGAAACTGTTTTCCGCCGGATGAGCAAGGGGTTGTCGCAAAGAGGCCGGAGCGAAGGTTGGGAAAACAGTGTGGTCCAGGAAGGCGACATCGTTGCATCACCTGAAACGGGGATCTACGCCTATGTGCTTCGTGAAGGTGAGACTGAGCCTCCTCCAGAAATCCAAAAGCTTTGGGAAAAGTATCTGACCGTCGATAGGATCCTGGTAGATACCATCAGGGCGGGACTTACCCCTCGAGAAATAATCGGGGAGTACACGCGGAAATTTGAAGAAGAAGGGATCATTGTCAGGGATCCCCAATTACATATGTTTATCCCAAAGAACGATTTCGTTGCTTACTCTGAAGGCTTTGATCCCAGCAAAACACACCTCAGTGTTGACGCCCACGGCATGATGAAAGGTGCGCGTAACAGGCCGAACGAGAATTATCTTGGCCCCCGGATTGGCTCTTATGGTCCAGATTGGACCAAAGACATCCCACTCCCAGCCAATTATCACTTCGTTTTGGAGTATTTTTTCTATATGCCGTCACCTGCCGGCGAAGGCCAAGATCAATACCTGCTTTGGTGGGATCATGAGCCAGTGATCGCCACTGCGAATGGGGTTGAGTATCTTAGTCCACCGCAAAAAGAGCTTTACCTTATTCAATAATTCTTCATGCCTCGCACATTCTGGAGGCGTGTTCATTTGGGTCCGTTTTTCGGTACCTTAAGCACTCCACATCACCAAATATTTTCACCCGTTTGTAGTACATAGACCAACTCTCCATCCACAGCATGCCGTCACCAACCAATGCTGGTAACGGCCACTCTCGGGGTCTAGATAGTCCATGCGCACCGTACGCACAATCGACAAGCAGTTCGTGGCCGAAAATTCGCTGTTCCAGCGGTTACAGCGAGACGGCCGGCTGCTTCTCCGTATCGCAAGCATGATGCTCTGGTATTTCACCATTGGTGCCCGAACACGCCGTCTCTACGCTGCAAAACAGGCCAGAAAAGAGATCTTCTTGGTCGATAAGGAGCTTTGAGTCGTGGATGAAGCTAAGGTCGCCAATTGCATTGTGACAACAGCTCGCGGAGACCGGACAATCTCATGAAAGTAAACGATCCACCTGCCCCTACCTACGCCTTTGGCTACGAATCGCCACCGACACCCGGTAACGAGATCAATGGCCTGGGTAGAAAGGAAAAGACCCGCGCCCGGCATATCTTTCACGACCCCTCAGAAGACGCCGCGTGGACAGCACTCGACGAGTTCTTCAGCCGCATCGCGGTCTGGGGGACAGTCCGTCATATCCTCGCCAATATCTGGCAGCTTCGACGGCAGAATGGCCCGGTCTCCGCACATCGGGTTGAGGTCGATGACCCCCGCGCCATGGCCAAGCGGATCAAAACCAAAGCTCAAGACTTCGGTGCCAAGCTGGTCGGCATCACCGAGATCTCAGATGAGGCAATCTACGAGGGCCGTGAAATTCCTTATCGGTACGCTATCTGCATAGGCGTGCCGATGAACCGTGAAGAGATGCTCCACGTTCCACATGCGCGCGCCGGCATTGAAGTGATGCGCGTGTACCGCGAAGTCTCACGCATTGCAATCAAACTCGCTGAAGAAATCCGCGCCATGGGCTGGCCAGCCTATGCCTATGGCAACCCAAACAGTACCGACATCCTCCAGATTCCACTCGCTATTAAGGCTGGCCTCGGGCAACTTGGCAAACATGGCTCAATGATCAGCGAGGAATTTGGCTCCAATTTTCGGTTGTGCTCAGTGGCCACCAATCTGCCACTTACCACGGACGATCCAGTCGACATCGGCGTCGATGATGTCTGCCTCCATTGCCAACGTTGTTTAATCGATTGCCCTGCGGATGCAATTTCCCCCGAAAAACAGCTCGTGCGCGGTGAAAAGAAATGGTACGTCGACTTCGATAAGTGCATTCCCTATTTTGTAAAAACAGACGGCTGTGCTATTTGCATCGAGGTTTGCCCATTCAGTGAACCCGGTCGTGGGCCATGGTTGGTTGAAAGGGTCATGGCAACTCGCAAAAAAAGAACCTCCACGCACAACAACGGCTCGACGCACGGTAACGACCCCTGATGCCAGAATGAAGTGGCCACGTCTGTCGATCTTGACTAGAATCGCTCGAATCCGATCATATGGCCCAACCCCTCTCGGCCGGCCGGCAAGGAGGAATCTCATGCGTAACGATAATCACCCCACCACCCGTTTAAGGCGCCACCACATCCTTTTGTGTGCCGTCATCCTGCTAGCGGGGGTGATTACGACCACCGCTCCCGTGGCCGCCCAACTCCCTGCGGATCCAAATCCAGAGCGGGAATTGCAGATGACTGTCGCCGAAGGCTTCACCGTGGCCGCTGTTGGCGACGTAATCATCGCCCGGCCAATCTCACAGGGTATGAATATCGAGCTCACTGAGGTTATCGAGATTCTCCAGAGACCCGATGTCACTTTCGGTAACTTCGAAACCTCGGCCATTGATTTGCAAGACTTCGATGGCTACCAGGCAGCGGAGCACGGTGGCGCTTGGCTCATTGGGCCACCCGCGGTCGCGGATGACCTCAAAACCATGGGGTTCGACATGATGGCGCGTGCCAACAACCACACCACCGATTGGGGTGTAGAAGGCATGCGATCGACCACCAAGATTCTCGACGAGGCCGGTATCGTGCACGCTGGAGCGGGTGAAACGTTGGCATTAGCCCGCGCCGGCCGCTATTTCGAGACACCAAAAGGGCGGGTGGCGGTGGTGTCGATGGCATCGAGCTTTACGCCGCTCTCGCGCGCCATGAATCCGCTAGGTGAAGCTCCGGGACGACCCGGCCTGAGCCCTGTGCGCACAACGCGTCACACCTTAATAACCCAAGAAGAAATGGACGTGCTCGTTGGCATTCGCGATTCGATAGCAGCGTACCGCAGAGGGGAAACAGAGGCCGGAGGAGAATCAGACGAGGAACCAGTAACCGAATTGTCTTCGTTCGGCACAAACTTTCGTGTCGCGGACCATCGCGGCTATGAGCATGACCTCAATGAAATCGACCTGGGAGAGATTCTAGCGGCCATCAAGCAGGCAAAACGCAACTCAGATTTTGTGATCGCCACGATCCACGCGCACGATCCCGGCAACTGGAGTGACCAGCCTCCCGACTTCCTCGAGGAACTGGCACACAAAGCTATCGACGCAGGCGCCGACCAGTTCGTCGGACACGGGCCGCACCAACTGCGTGGCCTCGAGATCTACAAAGGCAAACCAATCTTCTACAGCCTGGCTAACTTCGTCTTTCAGGTCGAGCTACAGGAGCCGGTTGGACAGGACCTGTACGATCGCTACAACATCGACCCAAAGGAAGTGACCAATTCCGAGTTTAATCGGCGCTTTCTCGAGCGCAGCTTCGGCGACTCAATCTGGTATGAGAGCGTCATCGCCGAAAGCCGATATGAGGGTGGCACGGTGGCCGAGATCCGACTCTACCCAGTGGAACTAGGTTACGAGAAACGTGGCGCTCACAGAGGAGTCCCTGGCACAGCGCGCCCCGAAGTAGGTCAGCAGATCCTCGAAACGATGCAGCGGCTTTCGGCGCCCTATAACACTACGATGACCATCGAGGACGGCGTCGGCGTAGTCCGGGTGAGTGCTGCGGTCGGTGCCAACCGCAGGTGACATCGAGAGGCACTTTCAGCACCCCTAGGCGTTGGCGACGCAAACAAATCTTGTCGTAAAGTGCAATCTGTCATGACCTTGCTCCTAGCACACACTGACAGCTACTTGCGTGAATTTGATGGTGTGGTCACGCACGTCGATCACGAAGCTTGCGCCCTAATACTTGACCGGACAGCATTCTATCCCGGCGGGGGCGGCCAACCCTGCGACACCGGAACCATCTACTGGATTGACGGCAACATACGCCATGAAGTGGGGATCATTAAAGCAAAAAAGGGGGGGGGTGACGTCTCTCACTACTTGACGCCAACACAGACAGAAAGCGACGATGCGATTAGCTTCAGCAGCCAGGATGCTGGCGCGGTGCGTTCGCAACCGATCATCCCACTTCCTACTGTAGGCACCACCATCACCGGTGTCATTGACTGGGACCGACGCTATCAGCTCATGCGCACCCACACCGCGATGCATATCCTGTGTGGTGTCGTATGGCGAAACTACGGTGCCCAGGTGACCGGCGGCAACATGAAGCCACTCAATGGCCGGATGGATTTCGAGTTCGAGAACCTAAACCGTGAGCTCGTCGACGAGATCGAGGAGAAAGTCAACACCGAGGTCCTGGCGGCACGCGAAGTTCGCGTCGCGATCTTGCCGCGCAACGAAGCCGAGCAAATCCCCGACCTGATCCGCACCAAGATCAACTTGGTGCCGGTCTCCATCACCGAAATTCGAACCGTCGAGATCGTCGGCCTTGATCTGCAAGCCGACGGCGGCACGCACGTCAGCAACACCCGTGAAGTAGGCCGACTCCGTGTCGTTGATTACAAGAGCAAGGGTCGCATAAACAAACGAATCCGCATCGCTCTGGAAGATTCCTGAAGAATCTCCAACTTCAACGGTTCCCCTCGATTTTCTCAAGCCACGGCTGGCGTTCGAAGTAGCTCTTCGTTTCCTTAACCAGCTGAGGCGTCAACATGATCAACGCGATCAGGTTCGGAACAATAACGATTGCCAGGAAAATATCGCCGAAATTCCAGATCACGGTCAGCGGCAGCACGGCGCCGACGAAGTGCATCCCGACAAAAGCGACTTTGTAGGGCAACACAGCTTTCGTGCCGAACAGGTAATTGGCGCAGCGGTCACCGTAGTAACTCCAGGAGATCGCGGTCGATATGGCAAACAGCAGGATACAGACCACTACGATCATGTGCCCCCAATCGCCGAGACCCGACAGGCCCCGCCGATAGGCTTCCACGGTCAGTGGAGCACCACTTTCGACCGCACGGCTATAAAGCGACGTATAAGTCTGATCGTTATCGCCAACGGCGTTGCCGACGCCGGGGAAAACCATGCCTGTGAATGGTTGCGTCATCTCCTGATCAACGTAGAGCTCTTCGAGCGCAACATCGTGCCAGCCGATACGAGGAGCTTCGGATGTGTCGAGGGCGTGCTGGCCGTTTTCAATGCGAATCTCACCCGGGGGGTCGACGCTACTGTGGCTACCATTGCTATCTACGGCGACCCAGACCAAATCACCACCACCGAGAGTAATCTCGGTCGGCACTCTGTCGTTCCACACACCCGTCGTCAAAAGCACGAGCCCGGTCATCGAGCAAATCACGATCGTATCGATAAACGGTTCAAGAAGTGCGACAACACCCTCTGAGACCGGCTCGTCGGTCCTGGCAGCCGCGTGTGCAATAGGTGCCGACCCTTGGCCCGCCTCGTTGGAGAACAAGCCACGGCGAACGCCCCACATCATCGTCATGAGAAAGGCTCCGACCCCAGTTCCAGCAACGCCAGCCGTGGGGTTAAAGGCTTCACGGAACACAAGCATGAACGCGGGTATGACCTCACCGGCGTTGAACAACAGGATGACGAGCGCGCCTAGTACGTAGATCGCCGCCATAGCGGGAGCCAGGGTGGCGGTAACTTTGCCGATACGCGTGATCCCACCGAGAATAACCGCGGCAACGATTGCCGAGGTGATCAACCCGGTGATCCACGTAGACACACCGAATGTCGTCTGCATCGTGTCGGCAACGGTGTTGGCCTGTATAGCATTGCCCGTCAGGAAAGCTGTCACACCCAGAATTCCCGCGAACGACACAGCCATCCACTTCCACTTCGGCCCCAAGCCTTTTTCGATGTAATACATCGGGCCGCCTGAGACTGTGCCCTCCCAAGCCTTCTTGTCACGGCCTTCCTCTATGTGGCGGTATTTCTGAGCCAGCGTTACCTCGGCGTACTTGGTCGACATCCCAAGCCCGGCGGTCACCCACATCCAGAAAAGAGCTCCCGGCCCTCCCCAGTGGATGGCGATTGCCACGCCGGCGATGTTACCGATCCCAACTGTGGCTGACAGCGCCGTGGTCAGCGCCTGAAAATGCGAAACGTCACCCGGCTCGTTGGGATCATCGTACTTACCCATGGTTACAGCTAAGCCGTGTCCTAAACGACGCAGCTGAATAAACCCGAGTCTCAGCGTCAGAAATACTCCGGTACCGAGCAGCAGCAAGACCATGAACGGGATAGTTTCCCCGCCGATATTGAACCCAAGTCCAACGATGTACCGATTGCCAAGATTGGAAAGTGTCTGAATAAACTCCATGAGGCTTCCTTTTTACGAAGGTCTGTAGGTGGCGGACGATAGGCACGAACATCAACAAGGCTAAAGCTGGTCGCCAACTATGCCTTGTCCGACGTTACCCCGACAAGCATGGCACGCCGCTGTTCGCGATCACTCCTGCTACGATTTCATCATGCTAGAGCAAATCTTCTTTTTCAGTTAACTCGTTACCGCGCCTTCCGAGGCCGACGACACGAGCCTTGCATACTTGGCGAGCGCCCCTTTCACGTAACGGGGCTCAGGCGGGCGCCATTCTGAACGGCGTGGCCCCATATCTTCCTCTACATCGAGTGTCCGTGCGTCGACATCGAGCGTCACAGTGTCACCATCACGAACTAAGGCGATTGGTCCACCTTTGGCAGCCTCTGGAGCGACATGGCCGACCATGAAACCGTGCGTTGCCCCACTGAAGCGACCATCTGTCACCAGGGCGACCGAATCGCCAAGGCCCTGACCCATCAGTGCAGCGGTGACAGCCAGCATTTCGCGCATCCCCGGACCGCCTTTTGGCCCCTCGTAACGAATGATGATGACATCACCAGCTTCGATATCCCCGTTCTGAACAGCAGCAAATGCCAGTTCTTCTGAATCGAAAACACGTGCAGGGCCACTGTGGTGCGTACGTTCGTGCCCAGCGAGTTTGACGACGCAACCCTCGGGCGCCAGGCTGCCGTGTAGGATGGCGATGCCACCCCTAGACTTAATCGGCATTTCGAGGCTACGGATAACTTCTTGGCCAGCGGTCTCTTCGGCCTCCTCGGCCTCCTCGGCTAACGTTTTCCCGCTGACGGTCGGCTGGTCCTTCAAGAACCCACCATCCAGGAGTCGCTTGATCAGCAACCGTAGGCCACCAGCGCGGTCAACATCAGGCGCGGTGAACCTACCGGCAGGTTTTAGGTCGGCGATCACTGGAGTCGCTGCCGATATACCGTCGAAGTCGTCGATTGAAAGGTCGACACCAGCCTCACGGGCGATAGCCAGCAGATGGAGCACCGCGTTGGTCGATCCAGCCGTCGCGGCTACTGATGCAATAGCGTTTTCGAGCGCGGTGCGGGTGATAATCTGCCGCGCCGTAATGCCCTGCTCGATCAATTGCATAACTATCTCTCCCGAGTAGAACGCAACCTCTTTTTTGCGCGAGTCCAACGCCGGGATGTCGTTGACACCCATTGGCGAGATACCGAGCACGGTCATCGCCGTAGACATGGTGTTGGCGGTGAACTGACCGCCGCAGGCGCCGGCGCCAGGGCAGGCTACGTCTTCGAGATCACGGAGGTCTTGTTCAGTAATCACACCGGCGGCACAGGCCCCGACAGCCTCGAAAACATCTTGGATGGTGACGTCCTTGTCCTGGTAGCGGCCAGGATAGATCGAGCCACCATAGATCATTAAAGACGGTAGATCTAAGCGGGCAAGAGCCATCACTGTTCCTGGGATCGTCTTGTCACAGCCGGAGATTGCAACCACGCCGTCTAGTAAGTGGCCACGTACAACCAGTTCGATGGTGTCAGCGACCGCTTCACGCGATACTAAAGAAGCGCGCATTCCCGAGGTGCCCATTGAAATCCCGTCAGAAACTGCGATGGTGTTGAACTCAAAGGGAGTTCCCCCGGCGGCGCGGATCCCTTCCTTTACTGACTTGCCGAGCTCATGCAGATGCACGTTACAGGGTGTCAACTCAGTCCAGGTATTGGCGACACCAACCAGCGGACGGTCGAGGTCGTTGTCGGTTAAACCCATAGCCTTGAACATCGCGCGCGCCGGGGCGCGGGCAATTCCCTTCTTGATGGCGTCGCTTCGCATGGTTAGCCTGCTTTCGAAGTATGCGGTACCGATTCGGGTCGGTATTGCTCGCTTCTACCATAATTCCAGGGAACACGAGCCGAGTAACGGTCTGGACCTGCGCAGCGGATCCGCTCGCCCAGTGGATCAATAGCATCAAAGGAGTGTACAAATTGCGGTTTCTCATCTTCGGTGCCGGCGCCCTCGGAAGTGTCGTTGCAGCTCGCCTCGCCGATATCCATGAGGTGAGTCTCATCGGCCGAAAAAAACACGTTGACGCGATCAACGAACGCGGCTTGCAGGTTACCGGTCACACTGAAGTCTTGCAGAAAAAGATTAACGCCGCTGCGAATCTCGCAACAATAGATGGTGCGCCCCCAGACGCAATTCTTGTCACGGTGAAAGCCTACGACACGAGATCAGCGGTACGCGCTCTTGCTAGTTACTGGAATAAATCGATCTTCGTTTCGCTGCAAAATGGGCTGGGCAATGAAGAAGCAATTGCTGAGAACGCTATCAGGGTGCTAGGTGCCGTCATTAATCAGGGCGCCACGTTCATCGGCCCGGGTGAAGTGTTCCACGCTGGTTCAGCTGAAATCGACTTTGGCCCGTTCGCTGGCACCACCAATGAGGATGCGGAGACCGTTGCAGCAGCTTTCCGAGAAGTTGGGTTTCCAGCGGAAGCAAAACGAGATATCCGAGAAAAGATTTGGGCCAAGGTGATCCTCAACGCCGCAGTCAATCCACTAACGGCGCTGCTGCGTAAACGAACCGGGGAGCTGGTTGAGAACAAAGCGCTTGAGCCTGTGCTTGAGCTCATTGTCAAAGAATCGGTAGCGATCGCAGCAGCTAGCGGAGTAAAGCTTGATGAGACCAAAATACTCGACAAAATCGTTGCTGTTGCCAAGGCCACAAGCGACAACAAGTCGAGCATGCTCCAAGACCTGGAAAAGGGCCGCCGTACCGAAATTGACGCCATCAACGGCGAGTTAATTGCCCGCGCTCATGAGCACGGCATCACCTGCCCAGTCAATGAGTTGTTCGCCAACATGATCCACGCCGCAGAGGCCTAACCAAGCGCCACCAGGATGTATGGTGGAGCATTCACTCACCCGGAAGCTAGCAAATTGGAAACTTCGCATCCGCAAGCAATCGCGTTCAATGAGCTGCAGGATGATAGATTCAATCAATCCTAATTTCCCTGGATTCAGAACATCTATGAACCGTCTCCTGTGACTAGTTTGCTACGCGCTTGCCTGGCCCTTCTATTCATCGTCCCGCTAGCTACATGCGTACTCTTGGACGTTGGTACCGGAGACGTAACCGCCGATGGAATGGAGAAACCCGCGCTGCTGTTGTTAATCGCGGTCGATCAAATGCGGGCCGACTATCTTGATCGTTTTAGGCCACAACTTATCGGCGGGCTCCGAACCCTCCTTGAAGACAGCGCAGTTTTCATCAACGCCCGCCAAGATCATGCGATTACTTCTACCGCGCCCGGGCACGCCGCCATGCTGTCTGGTCTTTACCCTCGTGACAATGGGATGGTTGACAACACCTGGTTCGATCGCACCCTAGGAAGGAGGGAACGCGCAGCAATCGACCCAGAAAAACAACTGGTCGGCGTCAGTGCTACCAACAACAGCCCCGGGGTATCTCCCCGGCAATTCCTCGGCACATCTCTGGTTGGCTGGCTCAAAGATCTCGACCCACTATCTCAAGCAGTGTCGATCTCCCGTAAGGATCGTGCGGCCGTGCTAATGGCGCCCGAGGCCGAGCATGTTTATTGGTGGCATGCCGCGAGCGGACGATTCATCAGCAGTACGTATTACCGAGACGAGCTGCCCGATTGGGTCAATGTGTTCAACGGCAACGATTGGCTTTCTGGCTATCTCGGCGGATCCTGGGAGCAACTCGAAGCCGAACCCGCCTATATCCTCTCTCGGCCAGACGCCTACGAAGGTGAACGCGGCCCACGTGGCTTCGGCACCGTGTTTCCCCACCCTTTTCCAACGAGTCGCCCGGCACTTGGCAGAACAATCGAGTTAACACCCTTTATGGACAAAGCAACGCTGGACCTCGGCCGCGCCGCGATCACCGCACTCAACCTCGGCCAAGACGGAGTCACTGACGTGCTTGCTTTAGGCCTCTCGTCAACCGACTCGGTAGGGCACTACTTCGGCCCCTATAGCCGTGAACTTCAGGACCAGATACTTCGTTTGGATCGCATGCTCGGCGATTTTCTGGAGTTTGTGGACCGAACGGCTGGTCTCCACCGCACGTTAGTCATCCTAACCGCCGATCACGGGGTAGCCCCCCTTCCCGAGTACAGCCGCGAGTTGGGTGATGCTGCTGAGCGGCTCCGCCTAGGCGAAATCTATCGTGGCATCAGCGAATATCTTGGTGACGAATTTGGCGGTGAGAATTGGTTCACCAGTAGTTCACACGGCTGGATACAGGTCGATCGCGCGAAGGCAACTAAACTCGGCGTTGATGCCAACTACATCGTCCACAAAGCGCGGGAATATATCGAAACGCTTGACACAGTGGTAGCTGTTTTTTCGCACGATGACTTGCTTGAGGATCGCAAACCTCAAAGCCAGATCGAAGAACTGTTGCGACGTAGTTTCTACGCCGAACGATTGGGTGACCTGTACCTCTTGCATTCACCGCTGTCCCTCTGGCAAACCGGCCTAGCCACCAATCATCAGTCACCCTACGATTACGATCGGCGCGTGCCCCTGATTTTGCGCGGCCCGGGGATTCGTCCTGGCGTATATGCAGAGCCAGTGGCGATTGTCGACATCGCCCCGACATTAGCGCACATGCTTGGCCTCACGGCACCCAATGCACTGGAAGGCATCATTCTTGAACATGTCATCGTGCGCTAGGCTCGCCGAGGTCGAAAAACCGATCGCGCGGAGCAACTATCTCCCCGATATCCCGGAGTAAATACCACCGATGAACCAAAGTATTGAAACCAACGTTGCCTGGTGGGCACGCGGATTAATCTTTGAGAATTGCAGTTGCCAAGCAGTTTGCCCTGGTCATGTCCACTTTGACCAACTTTGCTACAACGACCGCTGCATCGGGTATTGGGCAATCCGCTTCGATGAAGGCACTTTCGCGGACACCGACATCGCTGGTGTCAACGCGATCATTGCCTACGACAGCCCTCCCCACATGATCGAAGGCAACTGGCTGGAGGCCATCATGATCGACGAGAAGACAACCGGCCCACAGCGGGCGGCGGTGGAGAGCATTCTCACTGGTCGTGCAGGAGGGCCATGGGCAATTCTCGCTGGCTTCGTCAGTGAATTTCTCGAGACTCGCTACGTGCCAATCCTTATCGAAGAAGGAGAGAAGACCAAGCGCGTTGTCATCGATGGCATCCTTGATTCGACAATCACCGAACTAAAGGGCCGTGATCGTTCCAAGCCGGTGACGTTTAACAACATGTACAACCAAATTCACCCTCCCGAACAAGCGCTCGGCACTGGAACCTCACATTACGATGATGGCTCGATCCGCTTCGACAACACCGGAACCCACGGCCTCTACTCTTATTTTGAGTGGACAGTAACCCCCGAATGAACCTATTAGCGCCGCACGCTCATTCGAGCTATGCCGCAAGTGTGTTGTTGTACTTCATGATGATGGTGGTGATGATGATGCCGGCGTTGATGCCCTGGCTGCGTCTGTTCGGCAGAATGGCCGGCGATGCCTACCCAGGCAGGAGAACGGGTCTCGTAGTTGGCCAGTTCACCGCCGGATACCTAGTGGTCTGGTTCGGGTACAGCGCCGCAGCTGCCACGATGCAAGATGGCCTCCAGTATTTCGCTCTACTACGGCTCAATCTGAGCGTTGGAATGACCGTCGGAGGAATCCTGTTGATCACTGCCGGCTTATTCCAGCTCACCTCACTGAAGGAAGCTTGCCTGGCACATTGCCGTAGTCCACTCAGCTTTTTCTTGACACGCTGGGACGGCGGCCCCAGGGGTCCGTTCAAGATGGGCGCCCACCACGGAGTCTGGTGCGTCGGCTGTTGCTGGGCACTGATGGTGCTTTCTTTCGTACTCGGTGCCATGAACCTTTTGTGGATGGCAATCCTTACGACGATGATTGTTGCCGAACAGCGAGCACCACGACGTTGGCACCTCAGTCGCTGCTTCGGCATGGCCTTCATCGCCTGGGGCGTAGCATTAATCGTGATCAGATAGACACTGGCAAAGTATGCCGTCTGCTTCCCCTGGGGAACCTTGGCTCGGGAAGCCCTGACCTTCCGTGGCGCGGAAATTAACGGTTGTCAGCAACCCCAACGATCGTTAGAGTCCGGCGACAACCAAAGTCGAGTGAACCGCGAAAAACCCAGATGGCCGACAAGCTCGAAAACGGAACTCCTGAGCCACAATCACCACCGTCCGAGGCTACCTCTAAGGATCCAGTAGGACCTATATTGGGCGACGATGCCAGCTCCGATCCGGTGCTTGAGCAAGCAGCCGCTGACCTGGAAGAACTTGAGCTCCCCAATATGTTTTGGGGAAGCCTGATCATGTATTTCGGTCCGGGGATTATCTTGATGATGACTGGGATCGGCACCAGCCATCTGGTAACGGCGCCAACAGCCGGCGGTCGTTTCGAGTACACACTGCTTTGGTGTATCCCCATCGCCTATGTCTTCAAATACTACGGTTTTGAGATGGCGTTTCGCTTTACCAACGCCACCGGAAGCAGCATCGTCGAAGCATACGCAACCTCTTGGAAAAAATGGCCACTTTGGTACGTGATGGGCACAACGCTGTTGCAGTGTGCCATTGGGCAGGCCGGCCGATTGATCGCCGCGGCAGCTGTGCTCTACTACTTGTTCACGGTTTGGGCTGGGTTTGCTATCCCCACATGGGTGTATGGACTGGTCCTGGCAGTCGTTTCTGTCGCCATCATCCTCCGGGGCAGTTACCGTGCTGTGGAAACCTCTGCCAAAGCCGCAGCAGGTATCCTTGTCATCTCGACGCTAGCGGTTTACCTCGTAAGGCCAGCGCCACCATCGGAGTTTGTCCACTTCTTTATCATCGAGACGCCGGCCGGCTCATGGCTAATTATTGCTGCGTTCCTAGGCCTCCTACCTACGGGGATGGACGTATCGCTGCAGGCATCGGAGTGGGGCAAGGCCAAGCGCGTCGGCATGAGCAGGATACGAGGGCAGCTTGAAATCCTTGGCCTAGCAAAGCAATTTGACCCGTTTGCTCCGCGCAAGGAAGACCTGGCTATCAACACAGCCGCGATTCCGGAACACGCTCGCCGCTACGCTAGCCACTGGTTCCGTATCGGGCTGTGGGACTTCCGCTTCGGGCATGTCGTGTCCGGTATTCTGGCCGTAATTTTCCTGGTCCTGTCCGCAATGTGGCTTTATCCAAATGAAGTCCAAGGCGTTAACGTAATGGGCGAGATTGCGCAGATCTTTACTCGCAGCGTTGGTCCTTGGATGATGGTCGTTTTCTTGGTCGGTGGCTTCGCAGCAACCTTCTCGACCGCTTTCAACTACTTCGATGGCTGGCCACGGATCGTGGGAGCTTGCTCGCGCAACCTATTTCGTGGCACAGCATCATTGCCGGGTACAGCGCAATCTCAGCTGACTGCTGCTCACCGCAAAACCTGGTATTCCGAATACAACATCTATCGGATGACGATGGTGTATTCGCTAATCGCCTCGGTGCTTATCATCTACGGATACGAGCGCCCAGTGGAGCTCGTCTTGCTAGCCTCGGCGCTGGCCTTCTTCGTTGCGCCAGTGATTTTCTTTCTGAATCTTTACTATTGCCTGACGATCATTCCTAAGGAAGACAAACTCTTCTACCCCTCGGCTTTCGCCCGCTGGTTCAGCTACCTCAGCCTGACGATCTTCACGGGGTTGAGCGGCATTTTGATCTGGTATCGAGTAATCAACCCGTTCTTGCAGTTAATCACTCAAGGATGACTTGCCTGGGTTATCCGGTGGGATTGCCTTTGCGCTTGATAACACCACCTCCCAAGAAACCACCGTCAACTGGCATCACCACGCCGCTGATATAACTAGCTTCCTCGCTTACCAAAAAAACCGCCGTCGCCGCGACCTCCTCTGGGGTGCCATATCGATTGATCGGGATGCGTGAGCAGTAAGCCTCCCGAGTCTCCGCATCGTGCATCTTCGATACCAGTTCAGTCTCGATCGCACCGGGCGCTAGCGCATTAACCGTGACCCCGAGCTCCGCAAGTTCTACTGCCAATACCCGGGTAATCGCGCTCACTCCTCCCTTTGAAGCACCGTAAGCGGTACGGCCAGTACCCCCACGTTCCCCAGCAGCGGAGCTCATCAACACGATTCGACCATAACGCTGCCTGGCCATGATCTTTGCCGCCCCTTGCGCACAAAGGAAGGTGCCGGTCAGGTTGACCGAAATGATCCGGTTCCATTCCTCGATGGTTGTCTCCATGATGGTTCGTTCAATACCAATGCCTGCACAGTGCACAATGCCATCGAGGGTTTCAAAATTCTTCAGGGTTTCAGCATACATCCGGTCCACAGCTTCTAGATCCGAGATGTCCGCCCAAATAGCCTTTGCTTTTGCGCCGATTTGCTCCAGCTGCTCAACGGTTCGATCTGCTGTTTCCTGATTCTGGTCCACCACGATAACGCCCCCACCTTGTTGGCCGAGGGCAAGTGCCGTCGCTTTGCCAATACCACTACCCGCGCCGGTAACCAAAATGTTTCTGTCCGTAAAAGAGAACATGTGCTATCTCTCCTTCCTTACGACTACTTACAGCAGCATCGGACACAATTTATAGACACTCCATGCTCCAGCAATATCCGGAATTCAATTGAGTGTCAGCACAATTTTGCCGAAGTGATCGCTTCGTTCCATGATCTCGTGCGCTTCCGCAACCCTGTCGAGGGGGAAAACTTCATGGACCAATGGCACGATCGTACGATCCGTCAATAGAGGCAACACAGCTGTCGCAAACTCACCTGTGATTCGACTCTTCTCTTCGACAGACCGCGCCCGGAGCACCGACCCTATAATGCGCTGGCGCTTAACCATCATCACTGCGAGGTTAAGCTCGGCCTTGGAACCACCCATGAGTCCAATGATCACGAGGCTACCCTCGATCGCCAAGGATTTCATGTTGGATGCGAGGTAGTCGCCACCTATGTGATCAAGAATGAGGTCGGCACCCTTTTGGTCGGTAAATTCCCGAACAACTTCCCCAAAGTCTCCACTGGTGTAGTCAATTACGAAATCGGCTCCGAGTTCTTTGACCCGCGTTAGTTTGCCCGGCGACGCTGTGACAAGGATCTTTGCGTTCGGTGTCAGGGAGGTACAAAGCTGAATCGCTGCAGTGTTTACTCCCCCACCGCCACCGTGCAGCAGCCCTGTTTGGCCGTCCTCGAAGCCACCGATCATGAAGATGTTGAGAAACGCCGTGATGTAGGTTTCACAAACACAAGCAGCCTTTTCGAAGTTCATGTTCTCCGGAACCGGAATCAGGTGGCCAGCATAGGCCGCAGCGTATTCCGAGTAGCCACCTCCGCCCACCAGGCTCATCACTCGATCGCCAACGTGCCAACCCTCGACCTGTGGGCCAAGTTCCTCGATTGTCCCGGCGACTTCAAGCCCAAGTATTTCTGATTCGCCCGGTGGCGGCGGGTAATTACCTTGCCGCTGGTTGATGTCGGCTCGATTAACGGAACTGGCGGCGACCTTGATGAGAACCTGCCCGGAGTGAATGACCGGTCGTTCCGCTTCGCCCATACGTAAGACTTCGGCTCCACCGGTTCCATCTAGTAATACCGCCCTCACGATGAAACCTCCGCCGGGGAAGTAACGACATAATCCTGTCCCCAACAGCAAGCCTCACAGAGACTTTCTGTAAGAGCCACTATGGTACGCGGTTAGAAGCCAAACGCTGATCAACACGCATCACGATTTCGTCAACGACACTTGACTGGCAACCCTGCTGCTGCGCGATCTGCTGAACAAGGCAGTCGACCCGCTCGATGTGCTTGGCACCGCCGAACAAAGCTCTCGCCGCTGAAGATGGTTTGCTGAGTCCCTCAGCAGCGCGGGCGTACTTCTCGAAGGGGACCTTGTCTTCATCGGCAGCACCAAGCTGTGCACACAACTGCCAGGTCCAGTTGTAGATCTCCTCAGAAGCCTCAACATTTCCGTGCACCGCTTCACGAATCGAGATCATGTCCGTGCTACCGATACAACGGTAGTTTCCGGCAACCAACATAGGCCACTTTGCTAACGGCACGAAAATGGACTCGTGCACCCGGAGCTTGACCGGTATCTCTATCTCACCGTCTCCCGGATCGAATCGTGCACCCTGAATGTCAGCCTCAAGATTCGAAAGCATCATCGTGTGCGTGTCAGCTTCGAAACGTGCAGTCTTAAAGTTGGTCGGCAAACCCACCTGCAGAACATTTTTCGTTTCGTCCGGCAGACGGTACGCCTGAGGATCAGGGCTCGCCAGCG